>Ga0209075_1003556_pt1 | contig 12882 bp, 17 predicted proteins | sample Stecom2011_FD_187523 | JGI IMG/M metagenome (GOLD analysis project Ga0209075, IMG submission 187523) | Agricultural soil microbial communities from Utah to study Nitrogen management - Steer compost 2011 (SPAdes) (version 2) | ecosystem: Environmental > Terrestrial > Soil > Agricultural land... | reverse complement strand
TAAAATTTTTTTCATAATTTTTTTTAAATGTTTTGTTATCTACTTTCAGATTTTAAGTCGCTGTTTCGAATTTCCGACTGTTGTATTAAGCTATTGAGTTATCTGTTTTTTTTAATATATCACTAACGTCCCCGTATATGCGCCGTGCCGACCGTATGGGAGGGATGGACGTATATACATTGTTGTGTGTAGTTTTTAATTTTTATCCCCAATTCATCAGTTTAGGTAGTACGGTCACTATGCCAATAATTAATATCAAAGTAAGTGAAATCTTTTTAAACTTATCTTGTGGTATATAGGTCAAGATACGCTTACCAATCATTGTCCCGACAAATCCAATTACTATTAGAAATGGTAGGTAAATAATATCGTGCTTGTGGATGTATCCATTTTGGAAATAAACGAAAGTTCTTGTAAAATCGATAAGGAAATCAATAAAGGCTGATGTTGCAATGAAAACACTTTTTTCTAAATTAAAAGCTGCCATTGTTAGCCCTCTTATTGCCCCGCCAGTACCTAAAAGTCCTGCTGAAAAACCGGACAAAATTCCGCCTGTGATGGCATTTTTGTTGTTTGGTTTTATGATTAGATTCTTTTTTATTAAAAATAGCAGGCTAAATCCTACCAAGAAGACTCCAAGAATAATTTCTAAATACTGACTATTAACATATTTTGTTAAAAACCCACCAATAATGACAAATATGACCGACGGTATTCCAATATTAAACAAAAGTCGTTTATCTATTCCCTTTTTAAACAAAACGATTTTACTAACATTACTTGACAAATGATAGATGGCTGTCAAACCTAAAACAGATTGGAAGTCGAAGTAAAAATTGGCAATTGGAACAAAAAAAAACGGAGGAACCAAATCCCCCTATAGTACCAAGAATCTCTGCAAGCATTGCCAACAGTAAAAAGATATAACTTATGTCTCTAAAATTCATGTCAGATAGTATTTATACGCTTACCCCAAATAGGTAACCAACTAATGCCGTAAGTCCCATTGCAATTGTTCCCCAAAATGTAATTCTAATAATTGCCCTACCTATACTTGAGCCGCCTGTTTTTGCAGCTAATGCTCCTAAAATAATTAGAAAAATAATTGCGAATACATATAGGTAGTATTCCATGTTTTTTAGTGGTAAAAAGAGGGCTACCAAAAGAGGAAGTATTCCTCCAACAGTAAAGGCTGCACCTGAAGCAAAAGCGGCTTGAATGGGTTTAGCTTGACTTATTTCATTTAGTCCCAATTCATCTCTTATGTGTGCGCCTAATGCATCTTTTTCTGTAAGTTCTTTGGCTACGATTAATGCTGTTTCTTTCTTCAATCCTCTTTTTTCATAAATTTCGGCTAATCGTTTTAATTCTACTTCGGGCATTTCTTTTAATTCTTGTTTTTCCCGCTCAATATCCGCACTTTCAATATCTGTTTGAGAACTTACCGAAACATATTCCCCTGCTGCCATTGATAATGCCCCCGCAACCAACCCCGCCAAGGTTGCCAAAATAATTGGTTCTCGTACATCGCTGGCAGCAGCTACACCAATTGCAAGACTTGCGGTTGATAAAATTCCGTCATTTGCTCCAAGAACAGCTGCTCTTAACCAATTACTTCGATGAATATAATGATTGTCTAAATAATCGTCTATTTCTTCTTTTTTATCTGTCATTATGGATGTTTTTGTTTTTTTTCTAATTACACACAACAATTGTATAAACACCCAAGGGAGTTTATGTATATTATATATCCTTTTTTGGATATGGTTGGTTAGTTGTTTCTGTGTGTAATTTAGCTAAAATAATTTTGATTGTAGGAATTTACGTTTTTTGAAATATAGGATTTTTAAATGTTTATTGGTTTGGGGAGCCCTTCGACTAGGCTCAGGATAAACTATACAACACAAAAGGCAGAGGGGTTTTGCTTTTTTGTATTGCCTTTGCGCAGGCTGGCTCCTTCGCTAAAAAGGTACACTGTACCTTTTCTTAACGCTCGGCCCGGGTTTTGGGTTGTGGGGAGTTTGAACATTGGGATATAAACTATTGTGTATATCCAACTTATGTGATCATAATCCAAAGTTAAATGAATTTTATGAGATATTACTTAGTAAGAAAAATAATCTTAAAAGAATAACCTATTGAGGTAGAGCTAATTTAACGATATAAATCTCTCAGTAAGAAATTCATGGAGAGTACTTAATATAAATAGGTTTGCTAAGAACTAGTCAACACGCCTTAAAAACATATCTATCATAATACACCCCAAATGTAAAGAAAACGGTATTCTCAATAGGCGAGACTTAGAAAGACTGAAATAAAAGAGAATTACCCTTTTCGAGTCTAACTTTTTCGCTTCTTTTTCAACTTATTTAACCATATAATGGTACCTGTTACAGGTAGGCTTGTGGCTATAAGACATGCTAAAAAGTAAATGATTTTTGAAACCGTTCCAAAAACATCTCCCATATGTAGAGGTCTAATTAAGGATGCTATTTGTTGGTTCCATGGTTTGTCGTCAAACAGCTCTACCTTTAACAGCTGCCCATAAGTATCTATATAAACTTTATCTGAAATAGAAGGCGACCAATTTTCTTCAGCATATTTTCTAAAACTATAGTAATTACTTTTAGTGCTAGGGAAGCTTACTGAAAGCTCCCCAGGATAATTTAGTGTTTTATTAGCTAAAGCGACGGCTGCATCATAAGAAATAGCTTCCATATCCGTTTTGTTTTCTAAGGAAAATTCTGGTGCAGATCTATCAAAAATCTTTGTACCTATAATTTGCCCCAAGCCATCTCTATAGGATTCAAAAGACCAGCATAAGCCTGTTATAGCCATAATAAGCAAAAAGATAGAAGCGTAAAAGCCTAAAGTATTATGTAAATCATGGTTCACACGTTTCCAATTCGCTTTTGTCTTTATTTTTAAGCCTCGTTTTATATTTTTCCATTTTATCTTTTTGGGGAACCATAGTACAATTCCGGAAATAGATAATAATAAAAAGATAATAGTGGCAATGCCAACAATAGGTCTACCAATACTAATATCTAACAACAACCATCTATGTAGCTTAAACATAGTAAACATAAAAGCATCTACTTTTGTTTTTTCACTTTTATGTATAGCCTTGGTGTAAGGGTTTACAAGAACTTTTGTGCCACGTCGCTCTTTTAAGTCTTCTTTTACAGTAAAAGTATAGGGCTCGTTATCCTTGTAGGGGATACTCACTCCTGTAACATGTACCTTTTTAGTCTCTTTTAAAGTTTGAGTTAAGTCCGTAATTTTATGTTTTTCAGCCTTTGCTTCGACTATAAAGTCCTCTGCAAAAAAATTCTTTATTTCTGTGTCAAATACTAAAATCGTTCCCGTAAAACAAACGATAAACAAGATGATGCCACTAGCGAGACCTAGCCATAAGTGCAGGTCGTTTGTAAACTTTCTAAAACTGTATGTGTTTTTGTTTTTCATAGAGTGCATTAACATGATAAAGCGTAATCTTAATGACTACGCTTTGTTTAGACTAATTGAATTAAAAGGAATAGCTTAAAACTCCCGCAAAATTTCTAGGATCTGTTTGGTTGATATAACTTGTTCTATAAGCGTTATATCCTACTTCATCAAACACATTATTTAGTATAAATCTAAAGTTCCAATGTGTGTTTATACGGTAAGCCGCTTGCAAATTAACTTGTGTATAGGCATCTACATTAAAAGGCTTCTGATTAGGTACGATACCTTCGTGAGTAATGGCTCCAGAACTCCAATCGTTTATTGGTCTTTCGCCAGTAAAGTACAGTCCAGCACCTAAAGAAAGTCCGTCTAGCTTTTCTTTAAAACTATAATTAGCATAGGCATTAAAAGTATGTTTTGGCGTGTTTAAAGGGGCCGAACCATATACGTATGAAGTATGTTCTTTATACTGTGCATCTATATATGAATATCCTGTAATAATTTCTAAGTTGTCTAATAATCGACCACTAAGTTCTACCTCAATTCCCTTACGCTCATCGTTACCTCCTTTTTGGTAATATCCTGTAGCCACCCAGTTTTCGTCATAAACAGGAAGGTTGATGTCTTTATTATTGATTTTAAAGAAGGTAAGGTTAAAGCGTAATCTATTGTTTAGCCAGTTGGTTTTAATTCCTGTTTCTAGCTGATCAAAACGCTCATTACCTAATTCCTGACCATTGGCATCTAACCGTGTAGCTGTTCTTGGATAGGAACTATTGGTGTAGGAAGCAAAGACATTTATATTTTTAAATGGGCTAAGGATAAGTCCACCTAAAGGATTAAAGGCGTTGCTTTCTGTAGTTTCCGTAGCCGTGATAGTTTGCGTTCTACTAAAGCGAGCACCTAAAAAAGTTTTAATATACTTGTTGAAAGTGATTACATCCTGAGCTACAAAACCAAAAGCTTTAGACTGAGCACCTAATAAGGTAGCCTCTGGAAATGCCATATCGTTAGGGAGCTTATGGTTGTTGCTTGCGAATACATCGATAGTATCTATATTAGATACACTCATAGAAGATGTGTTGTACTTTGTAGTACGATAATCAAAACCAACTTGGAAAGTGTGTGACATACTACCGGTTTTAATAGCATCACCAATAAGGTCAAATTGCATCACGCTATTATTGTCTTTTCTCGTAGAAGCGGAATAGCCACGATTTCGTTGGTTATAAATTGGTGTTCCTGAAGTATCTTTTATAACATTTCCTAAGCTTGCCCCTTTATCATCTAAGTCTAAATTAGATTTGTAATATGCAGCTTTTAAGCTTAATTTATCACTAAGTTCTCTACTAAATCGGATAGAGAATGTGGCATTGGTAGTTAAAGACTTATCGTTTTCAAAACCTAGAAAAACATCATGCGGCAAATCGTAAATATGGTTTTCGTCATTTTCACCAAGGTTTACCGTTCCTAGGTCTGGGGTACGGCTATCTTCAAAATAATCCATTTCCACAGTGAAGGTTGTTTTATCATCTGGCTTCCATTCTAAAGAAGGATTGATATAAAAGCGATCTGAAGACAGCATAGATCTATAGCTATCGGCACGTTCTAGGGCGGTATTCACTCTAAAAGCCACATTACCACTTTCTACTAATGGTCCATACACATCAAAAGTAGTTCTTGCTTGTCCGTAACTTCCAATACGTAAATCTGCATTACCACCAAAAACGTATTTAGGTGTTTTTGTTACTAGGTTCACCACACCACCTGGACTTCCTAAATCTGTAGCTACACCTTGTGTGATAGATGCAGCACCTTTTAGCACCTGAATATTATCAACTCCTTGCATATCGGTTAATACACCAACCCCTCTAAAGTCAGAATGTACACGTACGCCGTTTTTTAGTATCGGAATCCCTCTAAAACCGCGAGAAGACATACTTTCTCTTTTATTTCCATAGGTGGCAAAAGTGTACACTCCAGGAACGTTTTTTGTAGCGTCAGAGATCGTTAGGTTTCCTTGTTGCGCTATCAATTTATCAGAAATAATAGAAATACTCTGAATTTGCTCATAAGGAGCTAAAGGTAGTCTTGTTAATGCTTCAATTTTATCTGGGTGAGTAAACCGACTTCCAAACACTTCTACCTCGTCTAATTGTGAGTCTTCCACTAATTGAAAAGATAATTGTAAATCTTCCTTACCATTTAACGTAATTTTCTTTATTAAAGACTTATATCCAACAGAAGACACATGGATAGAATACTCCCCTGGGCTCAAATGATGAAGTTCATAATACCCATTTTCATCAGCTGAAGTTCCTGTTGTGGTGTTTTTAACAAGCACAGTAGCAAACGGAATAGCTTCTTGTTTTTCGGTACTAATGGTACCACTGACTTTATTTTGGGCAAACGATAATTGCATCGTAAACAGCATAAATAAACTTATATTTTTAAGCATAATAATTTAGATTGATTTTAAATAAAGGCACAAATGTAAATATGCAATACAACTTATCCAAACTTATTTAGACTAAATATAAATAATAATTATTAACGACTTGAATATTAAAAACATAAAGAGATAAGTTTTTTCATGCTGACCTATTTTGCCTGAATCCTGAGGCTGAACAATGGTTTGAGGGAGAGTTGAATGAAAAAATATACTAGAAAACAGAGCTATTTTTTATAAGTGCTTTTTCTATTTAGATTTTTGATAAAGAATAATATGTTGGTAGTGTTGACAATATTATTTAATAGAATTTTTAAAATCTTAAAAAAAAGACTCTATGTAAGTTCTAGAATGTATCTAGGTTTTTTACTTCTATATTCTAATTGTTAGGGGGGTAATGCCGGATTTTTTATTGAATTTCTTTTATGTTAACAATGGAGAAAAATACTTAGGGAGTTTCTTCCTATTATATGGATGTTTTGTTTGTGTTTGGTTTGTTTTGATGTTGAATTTTAGGGATAATTATTTAATTGTGGGGATTTGCTTTTTCTAGTTTTAAGTGCTATATGATAATTTTTGATTTGGTACAGAAGGCGCTTATAGGCTTAATACCAATATGAATACTGGCTCCTTTAGTAAAAAGCAATACTGTGGTTTTATTTAGGATTGGCCCGGGTTTTGGGTTGTGGGGAGTTTGAACGGTCTCGGCTATGAGTAGTTGCGTGGGTTAGCAGTTAACTTTGCAAGTACACACCAAGTTGAAAACTATAAGGATTTTTAGAAGTATGCGGGATCAAGCTAAAACTTTCACAACGTTTTGTGTTTGGTTTTTTTATAATGGCTTTTCTTGTGCAGATTTACTCATTCACTTCTATTTTATGTTATGGTATTCGTGAATCTGCTGTTTTGTGGAGGCTGTTATGGTTTACCTTTTGCTTGGTAAGAGGGGAGGTGGTTGCATATTCAATATGTTCATAGTTCTAATGTTTTTCATAATTAGATTTAACTGGCAAATTTCCAAACTAAAAAAATCAGCTGATTATGAAGAATAGTATTAAAGTAGAAAGAGCAAAAAAGAATATTACTCAAGCTGAATTAGCTGAATTGGCAAAAGTTAGTAGACAAACAATTAATGCCATGGAATTAGGAAAATATGTTCCGTCAACAGTTTTAGCTTTGAGATTAGCTCAAATTTTTGAAGTTGAAATTAGCGAAATCTTTACTTTGGAAGATTCAGATTGGGTTTAAGTCATAGTACTACTAACGTGTTTCTATGTGGTTTGCTTTGCCAGTTCGCTTTGCTTGTGTCGCGATTGTTTTTGTAAGTATACTAGAACAAGGCCATTCATTGCAAACGGTGTTAGCTGTAGTGTCTATTAGTTCCATTAGTTTCGTATAATTTAATCATTTTTAAATTGGTTGTATAATTGCTATTAGAATTTTATATTTTTTCAAAATGATTTTTCACAAAAGCTACCTGTTCATTATCCGTAATGTTATCTGATGATTTTATATCAATTTTGATATTCTTAAAATGTAAATCGTTATTCAAATAATTATGTAGTTCTACTTTTGCATTTGTTGGTCCAAATAGCAGTACATGTTTATATTTTAAAATTTGAGATCCAATTTTGTTATAAAATTTTTCTTGCATTTGTTGTCTTTTGTTATGCATTAGACTTTCGCTTCGATCTAAGGCTTCTTCCTTGATTTCTGAAGTAAATGTTGATACCATTGTGCGAGATTCTTTTTTCGAATTTAGATCTATCAAATTAGCAGTTGCATGATCCATCCATATCCCTAAATTGTTATTTGTTTTCATGATGTTGGGTTTTAGTGTTTTTGAATTTTTCCTAGAATACTTTCTATAGAGGTTTTTATTTTATCAATAGCACCAGTTATAGCTATATCCGTTGTGTTTGCTTGATTGGTAATAGCAATAGGGGTTCTGCCTTCTAATCTAGCTTCTATTAGGCAAGTGATATCATTAGTCCCGTGTTTTTTTCCGCTTTCATCTTTCAAATGAACTTCAATTCTAGTAATATGAGATTCGAACCTTTTTAATGCTTCTACAATTTGAGAAGAAAAAAAATTGCTTATTCTTTTTTCTCCACTTATGGTTTTGTCTGTATTTATTTGGATTATCATATTTGTAGTTTTTTAATGCTTTTTTGCATACGTTTCTAATAAGTGATTTAGGGAATTTAAATAGTCTTTTAAGGCTTTGTTATCTATTCCTTTTTCGTCAATGGATATGAAGTCCCTGGGTATTTCATTTAAGTATTTAATCAGTTCAGGATGTTCCTCTTGAATTTTTATTGTTGTTAATCGGATTTTATGATTAATTTTATTTTGAGATTCCATTTTCTTTGTTTTTAATAAATGTTATAAAGAATTAACCGTCTACAGCATGTTGATTTATATCTTTTCTTTGCGCTTTATCGGCAAGATTAAAATTGGCGTGGGCAACTATGGTGCTTTGTGCTGCTTTTTCATGATTTCCCTCTTGATGATGCTTAGCTGCTTCTAGATGATTTTTTGCTGCAATCTGTAAGTAATCAGCTATTTTTCTATGGTTTTTAATCCCTTTTATGTTTTTATCTATGGGATTGCTATATGTCTTTTTTTTAGTGATTTTCATTTTTCGTTTTGTTGTTTTTTTATGGTTGGCTTATCAACCTTATACTCTTTGTTTAGTTGGTTGATATTGCCAGTTGGGTTTGTTGGATTGGTCTGTTCTTTTGTTCTTTTGAATTTGATTCTATCTTTAATTATTCCCATGAAGTTTGTTGTTTTAATTGTTCACTGATAGTATACAGATTTAATACTTAAACATTGCCAATACTATCTTAAAATCAATAACTTATGTTAAATAAATTTAGCCGTTAACGTATGCTATTGACATTAAATTGGGCAAGAATTTTTTATTTGAATGGATTATTGTAACATCTAACTTTTTTGTTAGGCAGGAAGGTTACTGTTTAGAGTTGTGTAGTTTTAATTGAGGACGCGGGGGTCAGATATAATTGATATTGGCTGATTGGAGAAAGGGCAGGAGATGGCGGATGGATCCTTTTTGAAGGTGGTTGGCTTGGTGTTTATGGGTAATTTAGTCATGCTACTACTAGAGCTTTATTGTGTTTTGCGTTTGGTTTTAAGATTAGCTTAAAATAGCTAGTTTTTTAGCTTCGTTTTTTGGTGCTCAATGTTTTTTATTTGTATTTATTGTCTAATTAAATTTTTATATAGCTTATCTTTAGGTGATTGGGGATATACAATAACTCAAAATAAAAGTGAAACTCTATATTAAATATATGGTGAGTTTAAGGTGTAAGCTCATGGTCAAGTTGGAGCTGGAAAAACTAGGCTTACATTGTACGATTATCGAACTTGGCATGATTGAAATAAAAGAAAGCATTACTAATGAAATAAAGCAAACACTGAAATTAAATTTAGCGAAGTCTGGATTAGAATTATTGGACGATCAAAAAAGTATTCTTGTAGATAAGGTTAAGAATGTAATTATTGAAATGATACACTTTTCTGAAGAAGTTCCAAGAGTAAATTATTCAAATTATATAAGTGAGAAATTGGATTATGATTACACCTATTTGTCCAATTTGTTTTCTGAAGTTAAAGGTGTTACTATTCAACATTTTATTATTAAGCATAAAATAGAAAGAGCTAAGGAACTTATACTTTACGATGAGTTAAATCTTACAGAGATAGCTTATAAGTTGCATTATAGTAGTGTAGCTCATTTATCGAATCAGTTTAAAAAAGTAACAGGACAGCGGCCGACTTTTTATAAAAAAATAGGTGAAAAGCGAAAAAGGAATTTGGAAAATCTGTAATATATGTAATTGTTTTATTTCGTTGTGTAACAACTTATTAGTAATAAGTGCCCAACTTTGTAAAAGTGCAATTAAGTGCTATTTAAACTTTTATAATTATGGACACTAAACACAATGCAGATGGAAAAAAAGCAGGAGAGCTTTTCAAAGTAAAAGGTGACTGGAAAAAACAATCTAGTGCTTTAAGAACAAAATATCCAAAACTTACAAGTGAAGATGTGAAATACGAAACAGGTAAGGAAACAGATTTATTCAAAAGAATGGAAACTAGGTTAGATAAAAACCGAGGAGAAATTATAGGTATTTTAAAAACTAATCATGAAGCTTGTTGTTAAGACAGGTGTAATTGATAAGGGTTAATTGGAAAGAGAGCAGTTGTAGAGCAAACTGGTCTCTTTTTTTTGTTTTAAAAATCTGTGATTTCTGTAAATCTTGTATATAAATGTGAAAGAGGGTGTCCTAGTAATCAATTATCTTTGGTAATGCTATTAATTAGTACTTGTTAGTGAGAGTCAAAACTTGTTAATGAGAGCCAAAAGGAATACTCTCTTTTGGCATTAGAAAGCAGACTAAAGAGTCTGTTTTTTTTCTTAAGGTTTTTCTCAAATGTTGGGTAATAATGGTTTTGTTTATTGTTTGCTGTACTTGTGTGTTGCGTGGTTCATTGAGAAAGTTAGGAAATAAACAAAAAACAGGAAATTGGTGAGGGCTTTTTCAGGTGCTAGGTTAGGACTAACAATAAATAATATATGATGTTGGCCAACGTTTTTTATTTTCAGATTAAATTAATTCCAGCTTTCGCAAAAATATCTTGTAATTCTTTTTCAATAGGAAACGGTTTTAAAGGTGGGACATTTGCTCCTCCAGGGTTTCCAACAGGAATTTTTCCAACAAAGGATTTCACACCTCCGAAAATCAGACGTGGAATTTGTCCGATAATTTCTTTACTGCTTTTGATTTTAATTCCGAATTGCAACATTTTCCAATGCACAAAAGTATGAGCATACGGATATTTTTGTCCGATTATATGAGCTCTTTCCAGGTGATTCCAGGCACTTTTTAAGTTTCCGTTTGAGCATTCGGTTCGGTATTTTTCCAATTCTATTGTATAATATGGCTTTAGACCTTTAGGTATTGATGTGTAAAATTTCATATCTGTTTTATTTTAAGTGTTCTGTTCGGTTTAAATTAGCGTTCAGCTTTGTAGATGTTGAGAAACGGTCCAATATAAGTTAGTAGATGGGTTTAGACACGAACTTTACGGTTTATTTCTGACCTTAATTTTTTGCATTTACTTTGGTTTATCACTTATTCCGCTATTGCGTTTATACATTGCCACCTGCCGTCTTGTTTGCATAGCTATTCAAAAATCCTTGTTTTAAATTCAGTTCGCAACTGTTCAAAATTCAATATTGGTTCTTTACAAATATATATTGTTTGCCACAAATCTTTTTCATCATCAGCATAGGGGTTATAAATTTGTTTTACCGCCACAACCGATCTAAAGAAAGACTGAAAAAAATCTATTCCAGCCTCTCCGTTTGAAAACGCTATAATCGTTTTAGGTAATTCGCCTTTTTCTGGAGTCCAAAGGTAGAAACTCCCATGGTATGAAAACGCTTTGGGCAATTCATAATTTTCCCTAAAAAGATTTACTCCGCCTGCCTGGCTATAATGTTTGCCCCAAATTAAACAATCTTTTCTTTCGTTCATAGGTAGGCTATCATAAACGGTTTTAAGTCCGCCCATAGTTTCTTCCCATTTTGATTTCGAGTAATACTCGGTGTATTCTATTTCGTAACGATTGTCCTTCTTTTCTACTGCCGCGAATTTAATAAATGTATCCAAGGGCAGAACAGCTAAGCCAAATGGTATCAATACGAGACCCGAAACAACAAGAAGAGCGATTGCAGGATATAAGATCCATTGGCGTTTTGATAAGATTTTTTGTTCAAACCAAATACTTCCGAATATTAGCAAAGTAATCATGGCGGGATAAAAATAGTATGCTTTGCTTTTGTTTAACGCCATGAGACATATGGAAATGACGATAGTCAACGCGATTGGACGAAAATAGTTAGGATTGTTCTTTGTTTTAAACATATAGATAAAGCCGCCCATCCAAAAAAACAATGTTAGTGGATTTAAGGATATAATAATACTTTCAAGAACCCCTAGTATTGTCAGTTTATCCAATTGTGTTTCATAAAGTCGTGAGAACATATCAAGTACCGGAAACCCTTGCTTGTATTGCCATATAACATTTGGAGTTATCAGAATAATGAACAAGAGAATATATTTCCAAATGTCCTTTTGTAAAATGGATGTTCTTGTACTCTTGATTAGTAGTAAACCAGAAAGACCTGCTATAAAGAAAAGTATATCATATTTTGTGAGAAACCCAAAACTAAGGCAGATTGTTAAGTAAAGTAAATATTTTTTGTCAAGAGTTTTGATGAACCTGACCAATTGATAAAACGATAACAACCAGAAAAAATGGGTAAAAACTACAGGTTGAAATAATTGATGTCCACGTCCGAAGGCAGGAGCCGTTAAAACACAAAGTAGTACAATAAAAACCGCTTTTGATTTTCCACCCAGTTGAAGGGTTGAAAGTGCAATTAAAATTAAAATTAAAAATGAGGCAATGTGGGTAAAGATGTGATGTACAAAAACAGACTGGGAATGAAATTGATTTTGGATAAAAGCCAGCCAGCCAATAACCGGAGGAAACTCCATGTATCCAAAACTTGGGTAATTTCCTGTTTCTATGTGCAATAATTCGTCCCCTTGAAATCCTGAATTTGAGTCAGCAATCAGATGAAGCGATAATTTTACAATGCAAAATATAGCTATGATTATTGTTGTTTTTCTTATCGGCATCTTGATTTGTTAAATGGCAGGTTCCGGTTGTGTGTATTTTAAGTTAGCAAATAAATACTGAATAGAAAATTTGGGAGGATTTTCGCAAGTAGGCGAGGACTAGCCATTAATTATACACGGCTTAAGTTTACAATTCCTTAAATTTAAGGATAAATCAGAAAGAACAAAAGAGAGGATTAAGGTTAATATACACGCAGAAGCTTTAGACTTCGTCAACATTGTAAATCCCCTCTCTTTTCTACTCAG
>Ga0209075_1003555_pt1 | contig 12883 bp, 8 predicted proteins | sample Stecom2011_FD_187523 | JGI IMG/M metagenome (GOLD analysis project Ga0209075, IMG submission 187523) | Agricultural soil microbial communities from Utah to study Nitrogen management - Steer compost 2011 (SPAdes) (version 2) | ecosystem: Environmental > Terrestrial > Soil > Agricultural land... | reverse complement strand
ACCCGTGAGGAAAGCCCGGCATTTACCCTTCGGAAAAACAGGTCCTTCCTAATTAAAGAGGAACATGGCCCCCAACCAAGGGGAGCCATGTGCCTTAAAACATTATGCCTGGTCGGCATTATCAGCCAGACGGACAAACACATACTCTTTACGGAGTTTTTCGGCCTTATTGCGCTCGCCGCGGCGCGACATGATGCCATACAACAGCGGCACCACAATCAGCGTAACCAGAGTAGATACCAACAAACCACCAATAACTACCACGCCCATCGGACGCCAGGCTTCGGAGCCGGCGCCCTGACTCAAGGCCATGGGCAGCATACCCAAAATGGTGGTAAAGGCAGTCATCAAAACCGGACGCAGACGAGACGATCCCGACATGGCAATGGCTTCGTTAAGCGGATATCCGCGATCGCGCATCAGGTTAATGTAATCAACCAGCACAATACCGTTTTTCACCACAATACCTACCAACATAACCACACCCAGGGCTCCAATCATATCCAGACTAATGCCCGTAATCCAAAGAGCCAGCACTACCCCCGAAATGGCAAAAGGTACCGACATCATAATAATGAAGGGTTTCGACATCGACTCAAACTGCGAAGCCATCACAATGTAAACCAACAACACAATCAACAGCAGCAAAAGAATCATATCGCCAAAAGTCTCCTGCTGATCTTCATACTGACCACCAAGACGCAGCGTAATGCCCTGCGGCACCTCAACCTCCTTAAGTGCCGATTCAATATCAAGAGCCAATTCCCCCAGCGAAGTTTTGTAAGGCGTTACCCCAACCGTCAACACCCTTTGGCGACTCTTGCGCTCAATGGTGGGGGGGGTCCAGTACTCCTCCACACTCGCCAGCTCACTCAACTTGATGTTACCGGCAGCAGTAGGAATCGACAGGTTCTCAATATCGGTAATGCTGTTTCGATCTTCCTCAACCAAACGCACAATAATGTCGTATTCATCCCCATCTTCCTTCAGGTAACCCGCTGCCATACCTGCCACCCGGTTGTAAACCAAACCCGAAATAGCAGCAGCATCCAAACCGTGGCGCGACACCTTCTCCTTGTCCACATCAATTTTCAGCTCGGCACGGTCCTCATCGCGACTGATGGTGATGTCGCGGGCAGCAGACACCTTTTCACTGATGGTGCGACGGATCTCCTCAGCCAGCAAGTTGGTCTGGTCAAAATCGTGGCCATAGACCTCTATGTCCACCGTAGCCGCAGCACCACCCATTCCGCTCGAAACGGAAGCCTGGTAGTCAACAATCTCAGGATAAGCTTCCATCTCCTGACGAAAAAGCTCGGCAATATCAAACACACTACGCTCCCGTTCCTTCTTATCGGTAAGCACCACCGTCATTGCAATCTTATTGTTCGAGGTAGAGTTAAACAGCGCAGAAATACCCCCGTCGTCACTCGACCCGGCCGAAGTCGACAACATCTTAATTTCCGGAGCCAACTCCATAAAGCGCTGCTCCAAACGACGGGCAGTCTTCAAAGTCTCCTCCACCCGGGTACCCCGGTTCAGCTCAACACTTACCGACACACGTCCCTGGTCGCTCTCCTGCATAAAATCGGTACCAATCAAGCCAAAAAACGCAGGCAAAAGAGTGAGGACAAACAAAATCACCACACCCAACAGGGTCTTTTTCTTATTCACCAGGGCCCACGACAATACACGGGAATACCAGTCATCCAGGCGATCCAGCCCCGAAACCACATAACGGTCGTACCAGGTACGCTTCTCCTCTTCAAAACTGATGTGTCCCTTGTCATCAACACTCACCTTACGCGATTTCAGCAATTTACTGCTGAGCATAGGCGTCAACGAAATAGCCACCAGTGTGGAGGTCACCACAACAATGGTCACAATCCAGCCCAACTCCTTAAACATGATACCGGCCAAACCACCCAGCATAGTCAGGGGTACAAATACTGCCACAATAACCAGGGTGGTTGCGATCACCGACACCCACACTTCATTGGTAGCGTAAATGGCGGCTTCACGGGGACTCGATCCGCGTTCGATGTGTTTGGTAATGTTTTCCAAAACCACAATGGCATCGTCAACCACCATACCAATGGCCACGGTAAGCGACGACAAAGAAATGATGTTGAGCGAACTGCCGGTAAAGGCCAGGTAAACAAAGCTCACCACCAGCGCAATGGGGATGGTAATGCCAATGATGAGAGTAGCCCGCCAGCGCCCCAAAAAGACAAGCACCACCAATACCACAAACAATAAGGCGTACATAATCGACTCCTGCAAACTGTTGATGGAGTCTTTAATGTCGTCAGAAGAATCGTAAATCGGCTCCACCTTAACGTCGGACGGCAGCAAATCCTGAATCTTAGCCATCTCCTTAGCCACCCCTTCGGCAATGGCCACGGTGTTGGCACCCGATTGCTTGGCAATGATTACACGCACGCCATCACGACCGTTGATCTTCTCGTCGAGCGACAAATCTTTGATGGTGTCGCGCACCATAGCAATGTCACGCACAAAAACCTGTCGACCATCGGGCATGCTCGACACCACAATGTTTCTGATTTCCTCACTCTCAATGTACTCACTGCGCACCTGCAACTGGTACTGCTCCTTCTCCATTTTAACCGTTCCCGAAGAACGGTTAAGGTTGTTGCTGCTGATGGCGGTTCCCACCGCCTCCAGAGGCAAACCGTATGCATCCAGCTTGTCCTGCCGAATGTCGACATAAACATAACGTTCCGGCGCTCCGGCCAGGGAAATGTTACCAATGCCGTCTACCCGGTTCAACTGGGGCATAACCACATCGTTCAGAATTTTATCCAGACCGGCATAACTGGCATCGGCGGTAACCGAATACATCATGATGGGCATGGAGCTGGTGCTGAACTTAAAAATAAACGGGTTGTGGGCCCCGGAGGGCAAATTATCCTTGGTCATATCGATGTACGAACGCACATCGTTGATCACCTCATCGAGATTGGTCCCCCATTTCAGCTCCAGCGTCACCATCGACATATTGTCGAGCGATCGTGAACTCAACTCCTTCAATCCGTCTACCGAGTTGAGACTGTTTTCGAGCAAACGGGTCACATTGGTCTCCACCTCACTGGCGTTGGCCCCCGGATAGGTCGTCATCACCGTAATGTAAGGCGGCTCAATTTCCGGATACTGGTCAATGGGCAACATCTGCAGCGAGAAGAGTCCCATCACCATCACCGCCACAAAAATAAGGGCAGTGGTAACCGGTTTGTTTATCGATGTTTTAAATATACTCATGGAATCTAAAAATCAGAATTATTGAATTACGTTCAGCTTTACCCCATCAACAAGACGTGCCTGTCCCACCGTTACCAGCTCGTCGCCAGGCTGCAGTTCGTCAGACTCCACTTCAATCAGGGAATCGAAACGCTGGCCAAGGGTTACGCGCACTCTTTTGGCTGCGCCCTGCTCGTGAACAAACACATAGCGCTCATTAGAGCCGGTGAGTTTGAGTACGGCCTGATAGGGAACCATAAGGGCAGTGGCTTCGCCCACCTGAAGGTGGGTGCGGACAAACATTCCGGGACGCAGACGATTATCGGCATTCGGAATTTTCACTTTCGCCATAAAGGTATGGGTGCCCGGGTCGATGGTCGGATACACAATCTCGATGCTGGCCGGAAAGGTTTCACCGGGATAAACGTCCGACTCTACCTGAAGACTCATGCCCTCTTTAATCTGGGGCACGTAACGCTCCGGAATGCTGATGAGGGCTTTCAGCTGATGGGTTTGCGTCAACACCAAAATGGGCGTACCGCTGTACAATTCGCCATCCTCATAATTGCGCGCCGAAATAACACCACCAATAGGTGCCTTATAAAAGGTATTGGCCTCTAAAAAGGCAAGATTCTCCCGGGTTTGGTCATAAGCCATCTTGGCCTGATCGTAAGCCTGCTGAGTAACCGTCTCGGTCTCGCGCAGCAATTTAACCCTTTCGTATTCCAGGGCCACATTATTCATGGTAAGACGGGTGGTATTCAACTGGGTTTGATCCATGCGCACCAGCAACTGGCCAGCCTTAACGCGGTCGCCCACCTCCACCATAATTTTTTCAATGGTACCGGTAACGGAAGGCGACACATTTACCGTCTCATAACCCTCCAGAGTGGTCGAAAGTTTCAGTTCCCGAGTCACCGTACGCTCCTTTAATGCCGTAACCTTTACATTTTCTACACGCTCCGCTTCAACGGCCTCCTCTGCTTTGGTGCCGCAAGCACTCATTATAAGGGGGAGACTTCCCAACAGTACCAGTTTAACTATTGCCTTCATCTGTTGTATTTTATTGATTTTGTTTTATTGATTATCGGTATTTAAAAGCTGTTCCAGTTCGATGCGGGCAGTAACCACCTCGAGCAGAGCTTGAACGTAGCTGCTTTGAGCAGCTACGAGCTCGGTACCGGTATTGGTCACATCCATACTCGATGCCATACCGTGCTCGTACTTGCGCGAAACATTATCGAACAGTCGCTGGGCCACGGTCATGTTTTCCTTTTGCGACAGGTAACTCTCGAACGAAGAACTCAGGTTGTACATCAACTGACGATGCTGCACCAGCAGGGCTTCCCGGGTATCGTCGTAGGTATTTACCTGCTGCTGGTAGGCCAGCTGGGCCATTTTAACGCCTTTGAGTCGACTCCCACTCGAGAAAATGGGAACGTTCAAAGAGAGGCCGAACATATTGGGCGGTGTGGAGCGCATCGTCAACTCATCGCTCAGATACTCGACCTTGGTGTATTGGTAAAAAGCCGAAAGCGTAGGCGCAAACTCCCATTTTTTCAGCGCAATTTGCTTCTGGGCCAAGGCCACATTCTCGCTGAGCAACTGAAAATTGTAGTTGTTATCCAGTACAAACTCGGTATCCAACAGCGCCAGGGCATTATCCACCTGCATCAAATCGTCGACACTCTGTGTAAGCGCCAATTCAGTGCTTACATTCAAGCCCAGTTGCAGGCGCATCGAATTGTAAATCATTTCGAGCTGCCGGCGGGTACTGTTGAGCGAAGTCTTCATTGAAGTAACCTGCACCGAAATGCGGTCGGCATCGGTCTGCTCAGCCACGCCCACTTCCACCGAGCGCAAGGTATGCTGCTGCAGCTTTTCGAGGTTGACGAGGTTCTGCTCCAACAAGTCCACCGTCTCTTCCATGGCCAGGGCCGAATAATAAAGGGTCTTCACCTGGTCGCTGACCTCCTGCTCGGTCTGCTTCAAAGAAATATCGGCCATGCGACCGGCAATTTTTTCGAGCTGCACGCCAACGACCTGCGCGCCGCTGAGGGTAACCGAAGCGGTACCATTAAAGGTGATGGAGTTGGGCATCGAAATTTTAAACTGGCCCAAATCCATGCTGTAGCCAAACATATTGCTGTAATCGGCCTTGGCACTCACCTGAGGCAACATCGTGGCCAGGGTTTGCCAACGACGGGCTTCCGCCACCTGCACTTCAAGGGCGGCATTCTTTAAGCTGCGGTTGTGCTCCAGCGCATGGCGCTGCGCATCTTCCAAGGAAAGCTGCAACAACGAATCGGCCTCCTGTGCACGAAGCACCGCAGGTCCGCCCAATAACGCGACAGCCATCATCCCAATCAAAAATCTTTTGTGTATTCGCATCAATCTTGTGTTATTGTAATGTTAGGCTGCAAATATCGGCACTATATAAGAGTTGCGAAAAAACAATCAAGCAAGCCCCCCGCCATTTCAACCAAATGCCGCTTTATTTCAATCAGCGCCTTTGCTTGAAGAAAAAGGCCATTCATTGATAAATCAGGGATTTAGGAGCCAGTCTGACACCAAAAGCGTATTTTTGTAGCGTTGAATTGGCGAAATCACCGTTTCGCTCCGCAAACAGACCATTATGCTGAAAAAAATAACAACCTGGTACAAGGCCATTCCCGGCTACACCATTTGGATATTGCTGGTACTTTTTTACTTTACCACCGGTGCTCAAATCAGCACCCTGCGGGGCATCTATCACGCCCTGGTGCTCACCTCGCTCCAGGCCATTGTGTACCATGTGAACCTGCATCGCTTTCTGCCCAAATACTACGATCACCAGAAAAACAAATTCCGCCTGGCCAATGCAGTGCTCATCATGAGCCTCGTAGTACTGGGAACAATAGCCGAAGCCGTATTTCATCACTTCTTGCCGCAATATTCGCACCCCAACTTTAATCTCCTGGGGCCCTTCATCTTTTACACCATATTGGCCCTCATGGCATTTTGGGTAGGCATGACCCAATATCTGGTCGACAAGCAGGAGAAAAACAACATCGAAATCGAAAGTCTCAAGCGCGATAAGGCCGAAAACGAACTGAAGTTTTTAAAAACACAAATCAATCCCCACTTCCTGTTCAACGCCCTCAACAACATCTACTCCATGGCCTACACGGGCGACCGCTCCACGCCCGAAAAAATTACCATGTTGTCCGACATGCTGCGCTACGTACTTTACGAATGTGAGTCGGATTACATATCTTTATACAAGGAGGTAGATTACATCAGCAGCTTTTTGGAGTTTCAGCAATTGAAGACCGAAGAGCGACAGAATATCGTTTTTGAGGCAGAAAACTACGACGACAATTACCAAATTGCCCCCATGCTGCTGGTGACTTTTGTAGAGAACGCCTTTAAGCACAGTAAAATTGAAAAGGACAAGGAGGGTTTTGTAAAGATAGGACTGTCGCAGGAGCCGGGACGTTTTCACTTTGTGGTTGAAAACAGCATCCCCGACGAGCTGCCCAACCAGCAAAGCTCCTTCAACAAGGGCATTGGCATTGAGAATGCCAAAAACCGCCTGGCGCTGCTCTATCCCGGTAAGCACCGACTCAACATCAGCAGCACCGGCAAAGAACACAAGGTGGTGCTGGAGCTTATGCGCTAGAGATGAATAAGCAGAAGTAGAACCCATACCAGAACAATCCGGCCGCTGAACGACCACCGTCGGGCAGGCCAACAGGACCGCGGGGTGCAAAACAGTTTCCCCACCAGTAAAAATAAAACATGGCAGAACAGAAGAAATACAATTGCATAGTAATAGACGATGAGTTTTTGGCCCGCAAACTGATGGCCGACTACATCTCCAAGGTGCCGCAGTTTAACCTGGCGGGCAGCTTCGACTCGCCCATGGCGGCTATAGAAACCATAGCCACCGGCACCATCGATGTTGTATTTACCGATATTGAAATGCCCGACATGTCGGGCATGGACTTCATCAAAAACATGTCGCTGCCCCTGGTGCCCATCATCGTCTTTGTAACGGCCTATCCCCAGTATGCGGTGCAGGGCTTCGAGGTCAACGCCACCGAGTACCTGCTCAAACCGGTATCCTTCCCCCGCTTTATCAAGGCCGTCAACAAAATCATCACCATACTCAACTACAAGCAACGCCTCGAGGCCATGGGCGCACCTGAACCCATAAGCACCCTGCCCGCGGCACCCCGCGAAGACAGCCGCAACTTCCTCATTGTAAAGACCGACCGCAAAATGGTGAAACTGCACTTCGAGGACATACTGTTTGTAGAAGGGGCGCTGGAATACGTCACCTTTCACACGTCGAGCGACAAGTTTATGAGTCTCTACTCCCTGCGCAAACTCGAAGAAGAATTGCCCCGGGAGCGTTTTATGCGCATCCACAAGTCCTACATTGTAGCGCTCGATAAAATAAAGGAAATCAACGGCAACCAGGTGGTCGTGGGCAAGCACAAAATCAGCGTAAGCAAAGCCATGAAGCCGACCCTGCTCGAACACTTTTCGGGTCGCGAGTAAAGCTTTAACAAGCCAAAGCCTTATCTTTGCAGCCAAACAAAAAGATAAGGAAACACTATGGGCATAGCTATTCAACAAGTACCTTCTCCCTGCTACGTACTCGACGAGCAATTGCTGCGCAATAATCTGGCGCTGATAAAAAGCGTAAAAGAGCGCGCAGGGGTCAACATCATTATGGCCTTTAAGGCCTTCAGCCTATGGCCCGCCTTCCCCATTGTTCGGGAGTACATCCCCTACTCTACGGCCAGCTCCATTCACGAAGCCCGCCTGGCCTGGGAAGAAATGGGCAGTCTGGCCCACACCTATTCTCCGGCCTATACCGAAGCAGAGTTCCCTGCCATACTGCAATACAGCAGCCACATCACCTTTAATTCCTTCAGTCAGTTTGAGCGCTTTTTGCCCCTGGCAAAGGGGGCCGACCGCAAGGTATCGCTGGGCATTCGCATCAATCCCGAATACAGCGAGGTGGAGACCGACCTTTACAACCCTTGTGCACCCGGCTCGCGCATGGGGGTGATTGCCGACCAGATGCCGGAGCGCTTGCCCGAGGAAATCGAGGGCATCCACTTCCATACCCTCTGCGAGTCCACTTCCTACAACCTGGAGGCGACCCTCAAGGCCATCGAGGAAAAGTTTGCCCCCTACCTGAAACAGGCCAAATGGCTGAATATGGGCGGGGGGCACTTAATGACCCGCAAAGATTATGATGTGGACCATTTGGTGGAAGTGTTGCGTCGTTTTAAGGAAAAGTGGCAGCTCGAGCTTATTCTGGAACCCGGCAGCGCCTTTGCCTGGGAGACCGGCATACTGGTGTCGGAGGTGGTGGATGTGGTGGAAAACCACGGCATCAGCACCGCCATTCTTAATGTGAGCTTTACCGCCCACATGCCCGACTGCCTCGAAATGCCCTACAAGCCCCGGATTCGTGGTGCCCACCACGAACCGGTGAAGGGCAAACCCACCTACCGGATGGGCGGCAACAGCTGTTTGTCGGGCGACTTCATTGGCTACTGGTCCTTCGACGCCCCTTTAAAGCCGGGCGATAAAATTGTGTTCGAAGACATGATGCACTATACCCTGGTAAAGACCACCATGTTCAACGGCGTGCCCCACCCGGCCATCGCCTTGTGGAACGAGGCAGAGGGCCTGAAGGTGGTGCGGGAATTTGGCTATGAGGACTACAAAAACCGGATGGGCTGAGACAGCCAACAGGACTTGCTTGGCCAATGACAAGCAGCCCCCAAATAGCCGGTCCACAGACTGCAAGGCAGTGCCCTCAGGTGCCGCGGCGGCGTGCTAGGCCCCTGTGTCGGCAAGCATCTGGAGGACCTCCTGAAAGCGGTAATGCTCCAGGGCACCGTAACCTTTGAGTCTGGACGCCTTCAACTGCGTAAAAACCGGCGTATGCAGGGCACACAAAAAACGGGCCTGCAACACCGGCGTACGCTTCTCCTCGGGCAGCACCTCCTGCAAATCGACCAAGGCGTCCGCCACCACCTGCCTGCTTAAGGGCGGCAGTTCGCGGGTGCGCCGGAGCTGCACGCCGCCATGTCGACAAACCGAGCAACTTTCGCAGCGTGTCCACCCGGTGTCTTCTCCAAAATAGGCCGACAAGCGCTTAGACAGGCAGCTGTTGCTCCCAAAGAAGTCGAGCATCTCCGCAATACGTGCCACTTCGGCCGCCTCCTTGTCGGCAAAGCGCCGATGCAGCCCCTGCGCCACCGATTCCAGGTCGAAACCGGGCTGCAGCACCTCATACACCTCGGTCATCCCACTGAACTCGAGCTGCAGCGCCCCCTGATCGTTCAAATAATCCAGCGCCGCCACAATGCGCTTCCTATCGCAGGAGTAATGGGCGGTAATGGCCTCAAAATCGACCGTCCACCACAATCTCGCCTTCTTGCTGTGGGCAAACACCGCCTCAATAAAACGTCCCCGCTCCCCGCCAAAAGCGGCAGCAATCTGCTCCGGCGTTCGGTTGAGCTTAAAACGATAGTGGGCAAAATAACTGTAAAGCGGTCGCACAAGTCCATCCATCTCCAAATACACCATCAGCGTCTTTAAAGGCAACTGCCGAATGTCGCTGCGGGTCGACAAGTCGGTCAGCTGAAACTCAAATCTTTGACCCGCCTCCTGAATGTCGCGGAGCACCTTAGCGATGGCAGCTGCCTCCGGGGTATCGCCATATACGAAATTCTCCAGCACCGCCAGTCCGTCCAGATTCCCCAGCAACACGCAACGGGACGTCTCGCCATCGCGACCGGCGCGACCGATTTCCTGACTGTAGCCTTCGAGGGATTTGGGCAGGTCGTAATGCACCACACAACGAATGTCCGGCTTGTCGATGCCCATCCCAAAGGCAATGGTGGCCACGATTACCGGCACCTGTCCGTACATAAAGGCCGACTGAATGGAGGCGCGGTCCACACTGTTCATTCCCGCATGGTAGGCGGCAGCCACCACGCCCCGCTCGCGCAAACCGGCAGCCACCGTCTCAGCGGTCTTTTGCAGCGTAACGTAAACAATGGCGGAGCGACCCGCATCGGGTTCCAGCACCTGCACCAGCTCCTCCATCTTTTGGTCTTCGGCTACGGCACGCACCTCCAGATGGAGATTGGGGCGGTAAAAACCGGTCAGTACCACATCCTCACGGGCAATGTCGAAGCGGCGACACATATCCTCAATGACCCTCGGCGTAGCGGTAGCCGTAAGCAGGAGCACCCGCTCCATCGAAAAATCGCGCTTATACTCCGGCAGCTTCAAATAATCGGGCCTGAAATTGTGGCCCCATTCCGATATACAGTGCGCCTCATCTACCACCAGGAGAGAAATTGGGAGCTCCGACAAAAAGCGACGAAAACCTTCGTTTTTGAAGCGCTCCACCGACACCATCAGCACCTTGGTGCGTCCCTTGCGAATGTCCTCCCTGATTTGTTGCACCTCCTGCGGCTTTTGCGTGGAATCGATGCGGGCAGCGGGTATGCCAAAGCGCTGCATCGCCTCCAACTGATCGCTGATGAGGGCCAACAGGGGTGAAACCACCAGCGTAAGCTGCGGCAAGTGCAGGGCAGCCAGCTGATAAATGAGCGACTTGCCCGAACCGGTGGGAAAAATAGCTGCGGCAGAACGCCCATCCAACAAGCACTGTATGGCTTTTTCCTGTCCACCCCGAAAGGCGTTGTAACCGAAATTTTGTTGCAGGGTTTGAAGTAAGACGGACATAGTTCTTTATAATATGGAAGTGAACACAATTACCGCAAAGATACCCATCCGGATGCGAGCTGCCAAGACTTACGAAAAAAGGCCGCTCTTGCGAGCGACCTTTCCCCATATATAAACGAACAAGTATGGACTATTATCTGTGTAAACGACCAGACAATACCCAAGGACTCACTTGTTTGATGCTGGAGATGGCGTACTGGCCGTTGTTGCCGCCTTCAGCGGCAGCTACTGCTGCAGAAATTACAGCAACCAGCTCGTCATCATCTTCCTCAGCCGTCTGCGCCTTAGCGGGTTCAGCTTTGGGTGTTTTGGGTGCAGGCTCTTCCACCTGACCCAATTTGCCTTCTTTACGCAGTTTAAAGAACTTCTCGGCTACCTGAGGCAGCAAAGCGTAGGTCAATACGTCCTCATCCTGCTGAATATAATCGGCAATTTTCTCCCGAATGGTATCCAATTCAGGCTTAATCAAATCGGCAGGGCGACAGGTAATGCGTTCTTCGTCGCCCAGTATTTTCTTCACCAACTCCTCGTCGATGGGGGCGGGGGACTGCCCATACTCGCCTTTAACAATGCCCTTAGACTCCTTAGGCACCATTTTGTAGCGCTCACCCATCAGTACGTTAAATACGGCCTGGGTACCAACGATCTGACTCGAAGGGGTAACCAGCGGCGGATAACCGAAGTCGGCACGTACACGGGGTACTTCCCGGAGCACTTCCTCGTACTTATCCAAAGCATTGGCCTGCTTCAACTGCGACACCAGGTTACTCAACATACCTCCGGGCACCTGATAAATCAGGGCATTGGCATCCACACCCAACATTTTGGTATCGAGCATGCCGTTTTCAATCCACTTCTCGCGGAAGGGACGGAAGTACTCAGCAATATCGCTCAATTTCAACAAATCCAGACCGGTATCGTAGGGCGTTCCCTGCAAGGAAGCCACCAAAGGCTCGGTGGCCGGCTGAGAAGTACCACCCGACATGGGCGAAATGGCGGTATCCACCACATCGACACCCGCCTCAATGGCCTTAATGTAAGTCATGGAAGCCACACCACTGGTATAGTGCGTGTGCAACTGAATGGGAATTTTTACGGTTTCCTTAATGGCCTTAATCAAATCGTAGGCATCGTAGGGCTTCAGCAAACCCGCCATATCTTTGATACAAACCGAATGGGCACCCATATCCTCCAGCGTCTTGGCGTCCTTGGCAAACTGCTCCAGACTGTGGAAGGGACTGGTGGTATAGCTCATACAGGCCTGGGCGTGTCCACCCTCCTTGATACAAGCCTTAATAGCGGTTTCAATATTCCGGGGATCGTTCAGCGCATCGAAAATACGAATGATGTCCATACCATTGGCAACAGCCTTCTGTACAAAGTACTCCACCACATCGTCGGCGTAGTGACGGTAACCCAAAAGATTTTGTCCGCGCAACAACATCTGCAAAGGCGTTTTCTTAGCCTTGTCCTTAATCTTGCGCAAACGCTCCCAGGGGTCCTCATTCAAAAATCGGATACAAGCATCAAAAGTAGCACCACCCCAGGCCTCCAGGGAGTGGTAACCCACCTCATCAAGCTGTTCTATAATTGGTAACATGTCCTCGGTACGCATCCGCGTCGCAATGAGCGACTGGTGTGCATCCCGAAGTATGGTTTCTGTAATTCCTACTTTTCTCATTGCAAAGTTCTTTTAAGCTATTCAATCACCACCAAAACATCACCCACAGCCATAACGCCACCTTCTTTGGCATTCACCTGGGCTACTATCCCGTCACAAGGCGCAGTCAGCTCGTTCTCCATTTTCATGGCCTCAAAAACCAAAAGAGCCTGACCTTTGCGAACAACATCTCCCTCG
>Ga0209075_1003554_pt1 | contig 12888 bp, 16 predicted proteins | sample Stecom2011_FD_187523 | JGI IMG/M metagenome (GOLD analysis project Ga0209075, IMG submission 187523) | Agricultural soil microbial communities from Utah to study Nitrogen management - Steer compost 2011 (SPAdes) (version 2) | ecosystem: Environmental > Terrestrial > Soil > Agricultural land... | reverse complement strand
GAGGTGTTGACCGTTTCAATGCTTCGGTTGTGGTCGGTTCGCATGGCGGCGAAGACAGCGTCGGAGAGGCGACGTCTGAGAAGGCGGACGGCTTCGGTTCTGGTGTTCCCGCTGGCGATTCGTTTCTCCACGTAGGCCTTGCCGGGTCCGACTCCTCGTAGCTGGGTGACGGCGATCATGTGGAGGGCGTGGTTGATCTGGCGGTTGCCGCCGCGGTTGAGTCGGAACCGTTCGGTGTTCGATGACCAAACCGGGATGGGTGCGGTTCCGTTGAACCGGGCGAACGTTGCTGGGGTGGGGAAGCGGTCCACGCCGGCGGTCTCACCGAGGATCTTGGCGGCGGACAGGATTCCACAGCCGGGGATCGACAGCAGGGACGGGCCGAGTTGGCGTACCAGCGGTCGCAGTCGCCGCTCCAGGTCGTTGATCTTGCGGTTGAGCTCCCGGCACCGTTCCACCAGATCGGACGCCAGTTCAGCGACCAGACCGTCCATCGTCGCCAAGAGGGCGGCAACCCGGTCCAGCTGGCTCATAGCCCGCAGACCGCGCCGACGGATATGGAACTCGGGATCGAGCTCGTGGAGGTGCCAACGAAGCCTGTTCTGGAGGCGGGTCCGTTCCCGCACGAGAGATTCCCGATGGCCGGTCAACAGGCGCAGCTCCCGAGCGGGACCGTCGAGACGAGCGACCGGAAGATCCGGTTCCCGCAGAGCCACTCTGGCCACCGCCAAAGCGTCGATCGGATCAGACTTGCCCCGCTCCCGGTCACCGCGTCGTTCCCCCGCCATCAGCCGGGGATACACCCGCACCAGCGTCTCGCCGGCGGTCAGCAGGTCGGACTCGAGGCGGCGGGTCAGATGACGACAATCCTCCACCGCGAAGCGCCGCTCCGGCCACCGAGACGCCCACCGCACCAGCTCGTAACAACCGTCGCTGGTCGACTTGAACGTCCTCTCAGCCACTCGTCGACCCACCTCGTCCACCGCCACTGCGGTGAACGTCTCCTTGTGGGCGTCGATCCCGACCATCACCATGCGAATCCTCCTTCGCGTCGACTCCACGGCGTGTCGGAGGACATGCCTCAATCCAGACAGATCAGGCTCCTATCAAATCACTCCGACCAGGACCCGACGGGCCGCACATCGCGGCGAACAGCCACCACCGCAGGCGGGGCACCGAAGAAACGAGCGAACCCGCCGGGCCAGCCTTAGATTCTCATTGACGCGAAGAAAGCCGAAGCCGCCTTCAAGATCTCATTGGCCCGGCGCAGTTCCCGGTTCTCCCGCTCCAAACCCTTGAGACGCTCCCGCTCATCAGAACTCAACCCCGGCTTTCGGCCCTCATCGATCTCAACCCGCCGCACCCACTTACGGACCGTCTCCGCCGTCGGACCCAACTTCTCGGCAACCGAAACGATCGCCTCCCACTGCGAGTCGCAATGCTGCTCAGCCTCGAACACCATCCGAACAGCCCGATCCCGCAGCTCCACCGGATACTTCCCCGGCCTCTTCTGCTCTGTCATGACTCCATCCTCTCAAGGTCTGGAGCCTGCGCGCTACTCGGGGAGGTTCAGTCTTTGGGGCGAGCATCGGCGTGATTGTCACCGTTGTCGTTGCGGCAGCACGATCCTGGGCTCCGGCAATCGACCCTTGGATTCCACCAACAGCCGTGGTCGTCGGGGGCCTTACAGGCCTTGCTGCGGGCGTCTATCCCGCACGGCGTGCTGCTCGCCTGGAACCCGTTGAGGCCCTGCATAGCGCGTAACGTCGATCAGGTAGATGGCCGTGTTCAGCCAGCGATGTTGCGCTGCGTCGGACACAGCCAAGGTTGCAAGATGCCGGCCGAGAAAGTGATTCCCACCGAAGCACATGATGCCGCGACCATCTTCGAGAGAAGAGGACACCGATTTAGCCTGCGTCACTGTTGTGGCCCGGGCCAGGGCTGTGCCGCATCTGTGCCGCAACGGGAGCGAGAGGAGGCGCGGTGAGGTGAGACAACGCGAACGGGGAAAAAGGTTGTGGAGAGTCATTTCCTAGGCGCTACCAGGGTGTTTCAGCGATCACCCAGCTAGATGGATGGTGGTCAGGGACGGCGTCGATCCGTCGACCTCCGGTTTTTCAGACCAACACTCGTCACGGTTGTGCATGGCTCTGACCTGGGAGAATGGCGGGTGCAGACCTGCAGGAACAGGTGGTGTTGGTTCTCCGTTGGTTTCCGATCTGTCTTTGTCCGCTGGAATTTCGACGCCCCAGGACCTCGCCCCCTGGGTGCAACCCATAAAGTAACGAAACCTGCCCCCTCAGGCTAGGCCTTCGCGGTCTGATATGACACAAGCTGGGGGTTGCGGACGGCGACGAAGGACAGGTCGATTGAGACCGATGCGACCGCGGCCGATAGGCACCCCAGAGCGCTGCCCCAGGGGCCGGATTTCGCCCCCTCCCTACTGCCGATTGGAAACAGCCGGTTCACTCGCGGCGTAGAGCCTCGGTGGGTTCGAGTCGACTCCCGACTCTGGACGGGTAGACGCCAGCCACGGCGCCTGCGAGAAAGCCTCCGACCACCGCGATCGCGAGGATTCGGGGTTCGATGACGGGCACCCAGCCCTGCACTGCGGCAACGCTTAGAGTGGCGAGCAGGCCGAGTGCGGCTCCGATGACACCTCCCACGAGGCCGATCAAGGCGGCATCTACAACTATGTGGGTGACGATGTGGCTGGGTCTGGCTCCCAATGCTCGTCGCAACCCAATCTCGTGGATTCGAGCCATGACGGAGGTGAGTGTGGCGTTGCCAATTGTGACGACACCGAGAGCTATGACGATGCCGCCGAGAGCGAGGGCGAAGGTCTGCAGATGGTCGTCGACAGCGAGCCGGAGGGTCGCGTCGTCCTGTGGGGCGTAGGCGATCCATCCGTCGGGCATGTTGGGCGAGAATGCGATGGGCAGAACGGTCGCCAGTTGTTGAGCCGCTCCAGCAGCGGTCACAACGATCACCCGGTCGCGATCCGTATCCAGTTCGAACCTATCGACGGATCCGAGAGGTATCAGGATTCCGCCGGCTAAACCGGGGAGCCGTGGAGAACCGTTTAGGAGTCCGGCCACGGTGAAGGTCTCTCCTTCGAGATGGATGCGATCGCCGACTTGGATGTCGGGCGCTCCAAGCTGGGATGCCGTTGCCGAGGAGAGTACGGCGACGCGCTGTCCTGTCCTGTCGTGCCATTCGGTCCAGCCCGGGCCGAAGAGGTCGAGTTCAAGCAGATCGAGGGCGTCAGCGTTTAGGCCGTAGATCTTCGTCTGGGCGGGGGTCATGGTGGGATCCAGGACCTGGTTGATCGCGGCGCTTAGCTGCTCCCTGGTCTCTCTGACTACTGCGACGCCTTCAACGCCGCTCAGTCCTTTGACACGTTCGACTGTGGTTGAGTCAGGCGGGAAACCCGTCGGCATCCATGCAGCGCCAGTGTCGCCGGATCTTGTGCGGAGTTCTATTTGGGTTGCTCGCCGAGCGTCGAACTGGTCTGAGACTTGAAATCGGATGGTCGAGACGAGCGTCACAGTGGCAACCACTGCTGCAGCACCGAGAGCCACTCCCAGCCCGGTCATCACAGTCCTGGCGGGGCGCCGGCTCACTTCCAGCAGGGACTCGCTGACGACATCGGACAATCTGAGACGCGAGTTCCACCTCGCTTGTGCTTCTTCTTTCATGTGCCCGAGTCGATGAGGCGACCGTCGACAACGTCGATGCGACGAGTTGCCCGTTGGGCAACGGCGTCGTTATGGGTGACGATGATCTGGGTGTACCCATCGGCATGGAGCTCCCCCAACAGGTCAAGGATGGAGCTGCCGATGCCGGTGTCGAGGTTGCCTGTCGGTTCATCAGCGAGTAGGAGGGCAGGTTCGTGGAGGATGGCCCGGGCGATCGCCACCCGTTGTCGTTCTCCGCCGGACAGGCGGGTCACGTCCGTATCGGCTCGGTCGGCTAGACCGACTCGCTCTAGGACATGGCGTGCTCGGTTTGTGCGCTCGATGCGAGCAGCTCCGGTGTAGAGCATGCCCATCGCCACGTTCTCGGCAGCACTGCGGCCTGGTAGGAGGTGGAACGACTGGAACACGAAGCCGATTGCCTCCGCCCGCAGACCGGCTCGAGGACGCTCGCCCAGGTCCGTAGTGTCGACTCCGAGCAGGCGGTAGGACCCTGCGCTTGGCCTGTCCAGAAGCCCTAACAGGTTGAGAAGTGTCGACTTGCCGGATCCAGACGGGCCGCAGACTGCGACCTGCTCGCCTCGGTGGATCGTAAGGTTGGCTGCTCGCAATGCTTTGACCGGTACCGACCCGCAGTATGTGCGGCTCATTTCGACACACGAGACGATCGGGTCGGGAATGCTCATCCTGCTCGCACCACCGTTCCGGGTGTCAACGGTTGAGCGGCGTCAACGATTTCAACCCACCCGCCGATGCTGGCACCGGTTACAACCTCGACGTTGGTGACTATGCCGTCGTTCCCGACCACCCGGACGAATGGGCCGTTGGGTCCGCTTCGTATCGAAGTAACAGGTACAGCCAGCACTGGGGTTTCAGTGGCGGCAACCACTCCCTCGATGCGAAGATCCACACCGATCATCTCGGCTGGAATCGTCGTGGCCGGGACCAACGTGACGATCACCCTGCCTTGGTCGTCTCTGGCGGTGTTGGCGACAACCTCCAGTTTCCACTCAGCGTTTGGTCCTGCGTAGGCCAACACGCCGGGGCGCAGGAGTGATCCCGTCAGGGTGTCGACTGCGGCTCGGACCACCAGCTCAGATGTTGTAAGGGATACGATGTTGCCGTTGACGGTCTCACCAACGCGGGCGTGGACTGCCGAGATTGTGCCGGGCAAACCGGGGAGACCCACCACCTCTCCCAGCGGGACGATTACGCCGATTCGGGCAGCGGCGCGGTCCCGAGCGTCCTCTGCGGCCTGCAGGTCTTCCCTCGCGTGTCGGAGGGCTGTACCGCCGACCGAGCTGAGGTCAGCTACGACCGACCGGGCTGCCCTGACTGCCAGCTCTGCTGCTCGCAGCGCCTCTGAGAGGTCATCCCCGGTTGTCGTTGCTTGAAAGCCCCGGTCGTCGTAGAGAGATGCGGTGGCTGTCTGAGTCTCAGGCCCGAACCGCCCGTTCACCTCGATCGGATACCCAAGGTCTGTCAGCGCCGTCTGGAAGCGAGCAACATCGGGTCCTTCCACACCCGGGAGCAGGGTGCGGTAAAAGGGGACGGGCATATCGACCGCGATCACTGGCCTGTCCGAGACGACGGCTATGACCGCACCCGACCTGACCGCCTCCCCTACTGCAAGGGGTAGGTCCACCAAGACGAGCCTGCCCTCGGGTACCTCGGGAGGACCGACTTCAACCTGGTCGACCGCCACGACACTTCCCCGAAACACGACACGATCCTCTAGGAGGCGTTCTTCCACGACGACCTCCACAACAGGCGGAGGTGGTGCCTCGGCATCGGCGACGCGCTGCTCGGGCGACACACCTTGGGTCGACAGCCACCACAGCAGCGCAGCCGCTCCGGCCACGATCCCAATCCCAGCCCAGACGATGCGACGCTGGCTACGCAACTGTCAGTCGCTCGTGCCGGTTCCGAAGAGCATCGCGTGGAGCTCTCGGATCGCAGATTCGTGTCTGATGAGGAAGGCGCTTCGACGCTCCCCGCGACGCAGAAGCTCGCGGGCCTGGAAGAGTTCCCGTCCACATTCGGCGTAGAGCCTCCCCATCTGCCTGTCTATCTCAGCCTGGGAGTCGGAGTCGGCGGCGAAATAGAGTCCGTCGAGGTAGGAGAGGAATGCGACCTCTGATGCCGAGAACTCTGCGGGTATCCCCTCGTTCCTGAGGCAGGTCGAGAAGGCTCCGACCAGAGAGCGAACCTCAGGAAGGGCGTCGATCTCGGCCAGCACGTCCTCCCATGCTCCCCGCACCGAGTAGAAGACCTCGAGCAGTGACTCGGCCTCCGATCCCGTGGCTTCCAGTCTCGCACCACACTGCGCCAGGGCCTCTAGCTCCCCTGGTGCCGGTTGGGGGGATTGATCCGGAGGAGGAGCGCTCGACCTAGCTCGGACGATCCCGTCTACAGCCAGCTTCTCGATGTTGGGGAACATGGCATTCGACACGAGCGACGGGTCGTCCCTATCAGGGACAGTGAGCGCTCCTGGCGGGTCGAATCCCTCTCCGGCCATGCACTCGTTGAGCTCGAGGCTCCGCAGCCGGCTAATGGCAATCTCGACCAGGAGGCTGTCGACCAATGAGCCGTGATCAAAGGGCGCCACAGCGTTGGTGACATCAACATCCACTCCCTCGAGTCCTGCTCCGGGTCCACTGTCGGTCGGTGAGCGACTCGACGACGGCGAGCTGACGCTCCCGTTGCCTTCACCAGGGACGGCGGTCGTGTCCGAAGGACCGCTGCCGCAGGCGGCGAGCGCGATGAGCAGGCCCACCACAACCCCGGTTCGGCCAAGGAGGGATCCTCGATTGGCTGTGGGTGGCGCTGCCGACGTGGCGGATATCCTCATCGGCCGTCCACCCCGATGGTGGTGACCGGCGCGCCCGTACCAAGGTCAGGTGTCCTGGCCGACTCGTGCTCCTCGAAAAGTCGCCTCTCCAAGACGTAGACCGCTCCGAACTGGAGGTCGACCACTGGCCGGTAACAGTCCGTCCCCGACTGCGATGGCGCCATGCCCGATCTGCCGAGGATCCACCCATCACCCAGTCTGTCACGTGCAGCTTCGGCTAGGGCACCAGCCTGCGCCGATGTCAAGCAGTTGCGGTATGCGGCGCCGGTAACCGCGATCTCGAGGTGACGTACGAGGTTGACCAGATCAAGGGAAAGGTCGGCGGTGAGCGTCACTTGGGGGTTCGTGGCGAGTTGTTCCGAAACGCAGTCCGACTCCCATCCGAGCACCACCGGGAAGCCAGGCGCTGCCGCGCCAGTCGGGCCTTCGGGGATGATGATCTCGCCGCTTTCCACCCACGCGTCGTAGGCCGATTCGGCGTACACGCCTCGACAGACGGTCGGTGTCCCGGGCAGCGCCGGAGTGGTGTCGGTCTGCGTGCACACCTCCACCAAGACGTCGACCTTGATGTCCTCTACCAGGGAAATCCGCTCGGACACCGACACCTCGGACCCTGGGCTCGTGGGGTACAGACACCAGACTCGTTCCGAGATCAGGGACCGGCGTGGCCCCGGCCGCTCTCCGCCGGGCCCGGTTTCCGCCCGCAGCGCGTCGAGAACCGCCAGGTCGTCTGGTTCCACTAGCAGCCAACCCGGATCGATGCCTTCTGGCACATCCGAGACGACGGGGAACGGGTCTCGATCAGTCGAAGCGAGAAACACGGCCGGCACGCCGACGGCGAGGAGAGTCGCAATGAATGCAGCAGCGGCCACCGTCCACCGGCGTCGTTCCGGACCACTCTGCCACACGATCGCCTCGGGGCGAGGGGCGATTTCCGTAGTCGATGCCACCGTTTCTAGTGCCTCACGGAGTCGGCGCTCCACATCGGTCACGGTTCCAGCCTCCTCCGCAGCGATTCAAGCCCACGTTTAATGAGTGATCTGACCGTGCTTGGGCGAGCATCCATCAGGACAGCGATTTCACCAACAGGCAGGTCCAGGTAGTACCTCAGGACGAGGGCGGTCCTCCTTCGTGCTGGAAGACGGTTCAGCACCTCCCAGGTCTCGTCCACCTCAGGCGGCAACGCCACCGTCGGCTGGTCGAGCGTCGTCGACAACTCCAGTCGGCGCCGACGCAAGTGCGATCGGCTCCGGTTAACCACAGCCCTATAGATGTAGCCCCGAGGGTCGTCAATCCGATCCCACTGCCGGTACGCCGCTACGAAGGCGTCCTGGACTACGTCCTCCGCAGCCGAGTTGGAGCCAGTGATCAGATGAGCCAGGCGAACCAACCTTGGGAGTTCAGCTCGGTAGACGACCCGAAACTCCTCGGTCCCGGGGGCGAGAGGATCATTGGGCGAGCGATCAGTTGCCAGCTCGATCCATTCCGGACTCACACCCTAACGACGCACAGCCCGAGGAAAACGTTGCACCGTTTCCTCATTTGATGGGATGTTCGCGCTCGCAGCCGGTCGGCCAGCCGCGCATAGCTCTCAGGGCGTCTACCCGACGACAGAGGAGAGAACTGGCCACATCTGCCGAGGAACCGGCCACATATGTCCAGGTAGCGCCGGTCCAAGCGTGAGAGTCGCTTCTTCGTTCGCCGAAAGCCAGGGGTACTGACCCCTACAGTTTCACGGTTGCCTGGCGGTTTGAGTTGAACTGTCCAATCTTGTAGGCGGCGCCGACAATGAGATTCGTGATCAGAACCTTCCACGGACTCTGAGTCCCGGCATTGTGCCAGACCCATCCCGCTGACCCGTCGACCCATGAACCGTTGGAGTAGTACTGAGCCTTATAGCTACCAGAGTGGCTGACCCAGGAGGTGTTGATGTCGTTGCAGGTTGTCCCAGAGGGCTTGGTCTGCCACGTCGACGAGTACCAGGACCCTTCGTTATACCAAGTGTTGTGATTGTGCGTCGCGCACGCTGCCAACGCTGGCGCCGCGGGCAAAAGCCCCACTGCGAGCGCCGCAACTGCGAGCACGATCCTCACTCTCGATCTCATAGAGTTCCTTCTCCTCTCAGGTAATAGGCTGGCGCCACTTTGCGGCTTCGACCTCTATTCGCCGAAGAGAGGTCGCATGTGCCCAGATCGCGAAAAGATGCTTTGTGCGAGCCGTGTACACGTGGGGCATGTCCCGTCCAATAAGAGGGGGATGCCGGCGGCGGCCCGCCCCAAAGATGTGTGGAGTCTCCTTGGCGCTGCCGCCTATTTGTGGGCGACGGCACGCGGGCCGGATAACTAATGGGACCCTCACCACCATTGGCTCGTCGCGTCCACCACGATCGGCATTCGAAAGGACGAACCGGCCGGAGTTTCCCGGGGTCATGTTTCATCGACTTTTCGGCACACCGTTGTCCTCACAGTCCGGAGGCTTGGCCTGCCGACGGACTGTGTGACGGTGAACGTCGCTGGAAGCTGCGCCGACATCGTCCATCTCGCAACGTTTTGGAAGCTTGCGACGAATAGAGGTAGAACCAGATCGCGTGGAGGTCTCATGGTAAGCATCATTGTCAGAACGGCGGCCACCCTTCTGCTAGCTGGGCTATTGATCGCACCCAGCTCGAAAGTGCAGGAAGAGCCCTCTCACTGCGTTGTTTACGTGCTGGATAGGGAACGGGACGGCCGGTTACTCGTGACGGACCCGGTGTGCTACTCAGACCTAGGTGTTGCTCTCTCAGTCGCCTCAGGCGGAATTCTTGAACCGGGAGACGTTCCTTCTGGGAGTCGTCTAGTTGCCGGGGGGGGAGACACGACGCTTCTTTCGACGTTCACTCTGGGAACTCACTTTGAGGGCCTTAACGGGACGGGCAGCTCCATTTCGGTTGTCGGAGGGGACTGCACCGGAGGGTACTGGAACACTGGGCTCACCTGGGCGAACCGCATCTCGTCGTCTTGGAATGGTTGCTATCGCCTCCGCCACTATGACCTCCCCAACAAGTCTGGGCCGTGGGTGGATCTGGTTGGGTCGGGTACTAAGAACCTCCCCTCGATCATGAACAACAAGACGGAGTCGGTGGCGTACCTGGGTAGCTAGAGCAGCCGCACCGACTTGCCCTGTGCGAGACTTGCCGGGGCATGAGGATCGAGGGACAGTCGGATGCGGAGATCATCAAGGCATCCCTCAAGAACCCGGAGCTGTTCGCTGAGCTATTCGAACGTCACTACAGAGTCCTATACCGGCTCCTGTCGGCTGCTGTCGGCGACTCCGAAGGGGAGGAGCTTGCATCCGAGGTGTTCGCCAGAGCGTTCGCCCAACGACAGCGATACGATGTCGAGTATGGCGATGCCAGGCCTTGGCTCTACGGAATCGCCGCCAACTTGATCCGCTCGTACTACAGGGACCATTCAAGGCGCATGGCCGCATACAGACGCGAGCTTGGACGCACCGCGTCGACCGTGGAGTTCGAGGAAGACACTGTTGAAAGGATCGCAGCCTCCTCGCAGCGTCCGATCCTCGCGCGCGCGTTGGGGCAGCTTCGCCGCGAAGAAGCCCAGGTCCTCGTCCTGCATGTGATCGGAGAACTGAGCAATGTGGAGATCGCCGTTGCGATAGGTAGCAGAGAAGCGACGGTGCGATCCCGTCTTAGTCGCGCCCGGAGCAAGCTGAAATCGAGCATGTATTTAGGTAGCCAGTGGCCATGAGTGAAGAGATCGACCCTTTTGACCTGATTAGAGCCGAGGCTAGATCCTCTGAGCCTGCTGACTCCGTTGTCGAACGGGCCCGCAGACGCCTTCGGACGGCGATGGCAGCGGAAGGTAAGACCCGTCGGTTGGCGAGAAGGCGTTATGCCTTGGTGGCCGCCAGCGCCGTCGTAGTTTTGGGAGTCCTCATCGCCTTGATCGCGCCCCCCTCGCAGGTTGAGGCGACGCTGGTCGAGATCGCGCGGGCGGCCCGGGTCGCCGCCCCCCACGAGGCCCCACAGGGTTCGTTCCTGTACACGAACTCCGAACGGGTCGACCTTGTGGTGAGACCCGGACAGGATTTCGCAGTCGAAGCCGACTTCGTCGCCTATTTGCTTTCATCCACTCGGGAGGTCTGGCGGTCCCCAGGGTTCATTCAGCTTCGGACTACCGCCACCAGCGTCTCTTTTTTTGATCCCGACCACCGGGATGCCTACTACGCGCGTGGTCTAGATGTTGCGGATCAAATCGGTCTACCAGTCTTGGAGCGGTTCACCGAAGTTACGGATCCGGTACTGGAGCATGATTGGCCGACTGTGCCTCCCCTGCTCCGGCAGGAGATGGAGGACTTCACTTCCCATCAGACAGACCGCACGTTGAGCTCTCGGATCCTGGCGCTAGCGGCGGCGATGCTCAGAGAGGCTGACCTGACGCCCGAACTGCGAGGAGCTGTCTTCGAAGTCCTTTCCGGTCTTGACCTTGAGGTTGACGAGGATGCGAACCTTGTCATCCTCAGGGCCGCTTCAGGGACGGGCGAGATCATCGAGTTGACAGTAGACCGCAAGGGCGACCTGGTTGCGGAGGCAACGACCTTGCTCCTGGGAGATCCCGCCCTGGGGGTGCCGGATTCAACAGTAACCAGCAGTGCCAGGTACCTCGTTAAGACTATGGTGACAAACCTCTTATCGCCTCCATGAGTTTGAAGTCGTCCGACGCACGGTGACTTCCACGTATTCGATCTTGCAAACGGGCCCAACGGGCTCTACCCGTCGGATCCCAAAGCTGGCGTGGCGCAGTGTCGGCACCTGCCTCCGGAGTGTGCCGCGACTTCCCTTTTGCTGAGCGGTCGAATGCGAGTCGCTCTTTCGACCGATTTGTGGAACGGAGGTTTGGGGGCAACGGCGAGAGAGGAGATCCATGAGCGCCGGTTACGCGGACCGACGCTCATTGGTCGCCGGACTCGCCTCAGCCGTTGCCATCCTGTTGGTTAGCTACCGCTCCAGGGATCTCATTCCAGCTCGTTCGAACCCGAGTCTCCGACGATCATGCGACACATATCCCCTGGTCAGGGGCATGTTTGTGGTGGTCAGGGACGGCGTCGATCCGTCGACCTCCGGTTTTTCAGACCGGAAGTCATGCGAGCGCGCAGGCCTGTGACCTGGGAGAATGCGGACCGGTATGCTGATTCTGTCGAACCGGTTGCAATCTGGGTGCAACCCATAAAGTAACGAAACCTGCCCCCTCAGGCTAGGCCTTCGCGGTCTGATATGACACAAGCTGGGGGTTGCGGACGGCGCCGAAGGACAGGTCGATTGAGACCGATGCGACCGCGGCCGATAGGCACCCCAGAGCGCTGCCCCCAGTGGCCGGATTCCGCGCTCTCCCTACTGCCGATTGGAAACAGGCGGTTCACTCGCGGCGTAGAGCCTCGGTCGGTTCGAGTCGACTCCCGACTCTGGACGGGTAGGCGCCTGCCGAGGCGACGACGCCGTTTTGGGCGAGCCGCTGGGAGTATCTAATGGACAGATACTGCGACCCCATGTCGCTGTGGTGGATGAGTCCGGTGAGGTCGGCGCCGGCCCGGCGACGGTTGAACACTGCCATCCCCAAAGCGTCGATCGCCAGGTCCGATCTCAGGGATTTCGAAGCCTGCCAGCCGATGACCATCCTCGAGTAGGCGTCGATGATGAACGCCGCATACACCCACCCCGAATGGGTCTTCACGTAGGTGAGGTCTGCGAGCCACAGCCGGTTGGGCGTCTCGATGGCGAAGTCACGGTCGACCAGATCAGCGGGCCGTGCCGTCCCGTCGTCACTGATCGTCATCCGGACCCAGCTGCGTCCACGGCGTACGCCTGACAGGCCCATCTGACGCATTAGCCGTTCCACAGTGCAGCGAGCCACCCGGATTCCTTCCACCTCGTTGAGGTGGTCCCACATCTTGTCTGCCCCATAAGCGACGAAGTTCTCCTTGTGGACCCTGGCGATCACCGGACCCAGCTCGGCGTCACGGACCGCCCGGGCCGACGGCGACCTGGTCTTCGAGGCGTGATAGGTCGATGGGGCGATGCCAAGAGTCTTGGCGATCGGCTCGATACCCCATGCCAGCTTCCCGCTGCGCCGGTCCTTGTTGACGTCGATGAACCTGATCATCTCTTCGACTGGCGGTCGAGCTCCGCGATGCTCCTATGTCAAGCCGCCTGCCCGATTGAGGTGTTGACCGTTTCAATGCTTCGGTTGTGGTCGGTTCGCATGGCGGCGAAGACAGCGTCGGAGAGGCGACGTCTGAGAAGGCGGACGGCTTCGGTTCTGGTGTTCCCGCTGGCGATTCGTTTCT
>Ga0209075_1003553_pt1 | contig 12888 bp, 8 predicted proteins | sample Stecom2011_FD_187523 | JGI IMG/M metagenome (GOLD analysis project Ga0209075, IMG submission 187523) | Agricultural soil microbial communities from Utah to study Nitrogen management - Steer compost 2011 (SPAdes) (version 2) | ecosystem: Environmental > Terrestrial > Soil > Agricultural land... | reverse complement strand
CGGGTGCGTTATCGATACCGTCATACGCTACTGCGCTGCCGCCACCGCCCCAAACCTCAGCACACACACGGGTCAGAGCCGCTGTCAGAGTGGTTTTACCGTGGTCAACGTGACCGATGGTGCCCACATTGACGTGGGGTTTATTACGTTCGAACTTTTCCTTCGCCATTGCGAGCGCCTCCTCAACAAGCTATTAATCAAGCCGTTTATTTACATACAAAAACAGCCACGAAAGCACTTCTTTCGCAGCCAAAAATGGAGCTCTTGAGCAGATTTGAACTGCTGACCTCACCCTTACCAAGGGTGTGCTCTACCAACTGAGCTACAAGAGCTAAATAACCACAGCAACTGGAGCGGGCAGCGGGAATCGAACCCGCATATTCAGCTTGGAAGGCTGACGTTCTACCACTGAACTATGCCCGCTGATCTTTTGCTCCGCAAAGCACCTTCTTGCGAAGAAAAGGCACTTCCAACCGCAACAACCTTAGCCGCTACCGTATAACGGTAAAATATGGTGCAGGGGGGAGGATTCGAACCTCCGAAGCTCGCGCGTCAGATTTACAGTCTGATCCCTTTGGCCACTTGGGTACCCCTGCGAAAAGCAAGCCGGCATTGTCCGGCTCTGGCCTGCTGCTGTCAACCGGTTTTCCTAAGAAATTCACCCGCTTACAGCAACTTACTAAAGAAATGGAGCTGGCGAGAGGAGTCGAACCCCCGACCGGCTGATTACAAGTCAGCTGCTCTACCAACTGAGCTACGCCAGCAATTTCTTTAAGCACGTCTCAACGTGGAGGCGGGATTCTAGAGAAACTTTTCGTCAGACGCAACACCTTGACAGTACTTTTGTTGTTTCTTGATGCCTTTTTCTGAGTCCAGCAGCTTATTCCATGCATTCTCGCTCATTTTTTGACCTTGCCCGCGAGCCAACACCACCCAGATTTCTTTCTGGGTTCGCACGATCTCCCGCACCTGGGCGGCATAACCTTGCTTTTGCATCTCTTGCAAACGCGCCTCTGCCAACTCTTTGTGGGTAAACATGCCAAACGAGATGCCATTGGCCAGCTCGCCCCGGGGGATCATATAGCTGTCTATCTGCTTTGATTGCACCTCGCGCAGGCGCCGCAGCGCCTCTTCGCGACTGGGCTCTGGTGGCAAATGCACCCAATAGCCAACACCCTCGGGCACATCCAACTCACGCACCTGGGCCAGCACCTCAAGGCTCTGCAAATGCTCTTGTAAGTATTCAGCCTTTAATAGGGTCGGAAACGGCCCCACCATATCGCAAAGATCCTCGCGCGGCACGGCTCGGGCGCCCGTCTCTCGGTGCCCGTCACCTACTGCTGTTGGCGCGACCTCTTGGGCGCTGTTGGCAGCCGCCGGCTCGGCAGCAACTGACGCAGCACCGGCCTCGGCCAAAAGCTGTAAACGAGCGCCGCCAAGCGCTTTATGCTCGGCCACCACGGACGCACCCGGTGGCCGCCACACTGTTAGCTGCAACACCAACACCGCCACATTAACGCCCAACAGGGCAAAAAATATCAACCGCATGCAAACCTCGTCGCTTTATCCCTGAGCCTCGCCATACTTGAACGCAGCTGTGTTTACTCTTGATCGGCCGAAAAATAGCACTCTAATCCTGCAAACAATAACTCATGCTCTACCGTGCCGGCAGCCACCACCTGCTGCCAAAAAACGCCGTCGCCGCCGGTAAACACGCACTGCACCAAGGCTTCACCCTCGGCCTCCGCCAGTGCGAGACGGCCCGACTCTATCAAGCCGCGACCCATTATGGTTAAAGCGGCCTCTATCGCCGTGGCACTACTGCCACCGGGGGCCAGCGGTACACCAGGGGCAAGCGCCACCTTTAAAGCATTGGATTTATGCGCCAACGAGTCGCGCATAAGCTGTAAGCCTGGCGCAATGTAGCCACCCAAGTGCTGGCCGCTGGCCGCCAGCAAATCGACCGTTAACGCGGTTCCGGCATCGACAATTAACGCCGCACCCGTGTGCGCCTGGCGCGCAGCCAACAACAACAGCCAGCGATCAACCCCGAGGCTGGCGGGCTCTTTATAGCCATTAACCACAGCGCCAGCCTGCGCTTGGGTGCGCGCAAACTCGGCCTCGGGGTGTCCGTAACTGTTGAGCGCGCCGCTTAACGCCTGCGCTTGCGACGGCGCCACCGAGCTGACCCATACCCGCTGACACGACAGCCCTGACAGCCAGCTAAAGTCGCCGTGACAGGCCACACCCGACTCAAGAGTAATGCCCCGACGTCGCAAGCGCCACTTAATCCGCGAATTGCCGATATCAACTTGTAAAATCATGAGCCAGCCCGCAAAGACACCTCGCCACCGTACATCAATTGCTCACCGCTGCTGGTGGCCAGCCGCAGTGCGCCGCTATCGCTCACGCCCAGTAAGCTGCCCTGAGTTTCTTGGGTCGCGGTCACCAGCCGTACCGGCTCGCCCAAAAAAGCGGCGCGCCTCATCCAGCGCTCGCGCCAGTGGGCAAAGCCCTGCTCGGGGTAATGCTGCAGCAGGCCCGCGAGCTTTGTCAGCACACTGGCACAGAGTTTATTGCGCGATACCGGCTCGAGCCCCTGTGCCCGCGTCAGGCTGGCGGCATCGATCCACGGCTGATCGATATCGGCCGCGGCGGCGGGCGGCATCGCCACATTGATACCGACACCCACAACCAAATGGCATGCACCGGACGGATCACCACTCATCTCCAGCAGTATACCGGCGAGCTTTTTACTCTCTGCCAACACATCGTTGGGCCACTTCAGCGCCAGCCCGGTAATACCAAAAGACTCCAGCGCCTCGGCGATGCACACCCCGACCGCCAAACTTAAACCTTCCAGCTCCGCCGCGCCACCGTCAAAGCGCCACAACACCGAAAAGTATAAATTGCGCGCAAACGGACTAACCCAGCCGCGACCGCGGCGGCCGCGACCGCCACTTTGCTGCTCGGCAATACACACAGCCCCAGTGGGCAATTGCCCAGCGCCGGCCATTAAACGGCTATTGGTCGAGTCCACCAGCGGCACCACCTCGAGCGACAAAGGTACGCCAGTGCTGGGCAGTAAAGCAGTTATTGTGTCAGCGTCCAGCAGCTCTAAGCCACCCGGTAAGCGGTAACCGCGCCCAGGGCTGGAGTCTAATTTTACGTTTAACTCGGCCAGTTTTTGCAGGTGCTTCCAAACCGCAGTGCGGCTTACCCCCAGCAGCTCGCCCAGCTCTTGGCCAGAGTGGTACTGACCATCGGCCAGCACTGCCAACAAACTGTGCAACTGATCCTGCCGCATTAAAGCGCCTCCGGGCAATAGACGCGATGGTAACGCCCCGAGCGCAAGCTGGTTAGCACCTCGTAACCCAACGCGTAATTGCGCTGCGACAGCGCATCGAGCGTCAGTGTATCGCTGTTCATAACCTCGATACTCAGAGGCTCTGCGTCATTTAACGGGCACCCATGGGGCAGCGCCGCCGACACATCAAACACAGTGCTGTCCATGGACACCCGCCCCACCACTGGCACGGGTACGCCACGGCACAAGCCATAGCCATAAGTGCCCAGAATTCGGTGCAAACCATCGGCGTAACCACCCGCCGCCACCGCCAACACCTGCCCCGGCGCGGCGCGGTGCTCGGCGCCGTAACCCACCTGAGCTGGCCTGTTAAGGGCCCGCACGGCGAGCACTGGCAAGCTCAGGTGAGCCACTGTGGTCACAGGCGCAACGCCTTGGGGCGACGGGTTAAAGCCGTACAGAGCGGCGCCCGGACGCACCAGATCGGCGTGGTAATCGCGCCCAAGATAGATACCGCAGGAGTTTGCCAAGCTCAACAGCAGGCTTGGCTGCATTTGTTTCGCTCGCCCCGCCAAGGCAAAAAAACCATCCCGCTGGCGGGCATTTTGTGGGTTGCGGCTGTCGTCGGCCACCGCCAAGTGGCTCATTAGCAGTGTCGGCGCCAGCGCCGCCCAGCGGGCGCCGTCATCGAGCAGTGCGGCCAACTGCTCGGGCGCCAGACCAAAGCGGGTCATGCCGGTATCAAACTTAACCGCCGCAGGGGCGGCCTCGGCACTTAAGCCCGCGCTTGCGCGCCACTGCAACCAGCGCTCGATAGCGGCCAACGACGACAGCACCGGCTGCAGCTTGTGACGCACAAGCTCGGCCTCGGCACCCGCCGGAGCGCCACCCAATAAATAACAGTGACTATCGGCACCCAGTGTCGCGCCAGCGCTGATCGCCTCGGGCAATGTGGCAAAAAAGAAATGACGACACCCAGCGCGATACAAAGCCGGGCCAATGTGCGCTGCACCCAGACCGTAAGCATCGGCTTTAATCACCGCAGAGGTAATGCTGTTGCGTGCGTGGGCCGCCACTGTTTGCCAATTGGCGACTACAGCGGCGACATTAACGGTAAGGGTTCCGGTGGTTCGGTTCATAGTCACGTCGGTAAAGGCAAACGCGCATAGTTACAAAACTAACCGGTAAAATCCAGCGCTACCGCCCGCAGCAAGTCGCCGCGGGCGGTAGTATTAGGGCTTGGCAAACTCGTATAACGTGTAATAAGCCTGCAGCGGCGCCCCAGCGGCAGCGGAAAATAAGCCGTCGGGATTGAGCTCGAGGTGATACACCCGTGCGGTTTGCTGTGGGTGCACCACAGGCTGCTCGGTGTTTTCGAGCGCTAGGGTAAGCGCCAAACCGTCGTCGGCCAGCGACACACTAAACGACTCCTGTCGCGTATCCAGCTCGGGCGAGCCGTAATCTGGCGCGTCGCGGTACACCCACGAGTTGACCGCAAGCGCTTGCGACAACTGCTCGGTATCGGTGGTTTTTAGCGGCTGGGTAAAACGCACGGTAAAGCCGCTGGCGGTGGCCTCGACAGTATCAATCGCCACCGGCACGGTTTTGCCATCCCAGCGGATGCGCTGTAACGCCGCCACGTGGCCACCTTTGGCCTGCCAGCCACGGCCGGTTTGCCCCACCAGCAGGCTGTTATCGGGCAAAAACACACCGCGCATAACACCTGACTCTAGCCCCGCCATAAAAGGCATAACGACGCCCTGTTGGTGATCCCCCACCTGCTCGGTGGTAATGCGCAGCAGGTTAGATTGCGTCTGGTCGCCTATCAGCATCTGTCCGGCAAAAGGCCCAAACTTACCACCGGTGGTATCCCACAGCGGGTGACCCGGCGAGTTGGCGACGCGGTTGTGGGGCAGCAATAGGATCGCCGGCTCGCGCGTATCGGCCACCTTTGGCCACTGTATTTCTGGCGAGTCGGGCTTCATGCCCGGCAAGTCCACCAACGAGGATGGGTGTCCGTAAAATTTGCCCTGCTCTAGCACAAACAGCTTAGAGGTTGAGACAAATTCACCCTGGTTGTCGCTGTACCACAGTTTGCCGTCAGGCCCAGTGGCAAGCCCAGCCGGGCTGCGCAGACCATTGGCAAACAACTCGAACTCCCCCTCGGGACTAACGCGCACAGCCCAGCCACTTAAGCCACCTTGGCTGCCCATAAACTGGCCATCGGCTTTAAACACCGCCTCATCAACGTGGGCTAGGTTAAGGGTTATATAGTAGGCGCCATCAGCGCCTCGGGCCGGGCCATGCAAGTAGGTGTGGTAGTTGCCATGATAGCTGTGGGCGTCAAACAAGGTCTCAAACAAATCCCCCATGCCATCGCCGTTGGTATCGGTAATGCGGGTTAACTCGGCTTTTTGCCCTACCACTATTTGCAGCCCGTGATCGTCTTCGATCTCGACCCCTAAACTGTCAAACAGCCCCTCGGCAAACAGTTGCCAGTGACCGTCTTTGATGCGCCAAATACCCGCGGTGCGGGTCGCAACCACCACGCTGCCGTCTTTGGCCACCGCCAACCCGAGCGCCTCAAACAACTGGTCGCGACCGTAATTATCCTGCGGCGGCAGATAGCTCTCGATGCTGTAGCCGGCCGGCAGATCGGCGGCGGCTTCGACTGTGCGCAGCTTTTGCTGGCGATAATTAAACTCCGTGGGCTCGGGCTGCCAAGCTTTATCGGCCACCAACACCTTGGCGCTTAGCTCGGCCGTGGCAACCCCACTAGGAAGCGTCCAAACACCGTCTTTGACAGTACCGGCGGTAACCTTTGCCGCGGTTAATACCTCTGGATTGAAACGGAATGATTGCGGTTGTTTTAACTCGCCGTTGACGCTGATGTGAGTCTCGCCACTGGCGGCAAATGCGCTGGTTACGCTCACGGTATTGTCGCCCACCCGGTAGCGAAAGCTGGGCGCGGCTGTAGCGCTATTGGAGGGGCGCTGATAACCCAAAAATTGCGCGCCCACGGCGGCGACGTTATCAAGGTGGTCCGCGCCTGACCAAAGCGATGCTTTGATGGTGTCGCTATCACCCCAGACAGCCTCTTTAAACGAAAAGTCGATCAACTCGCCACGGCTGTTAAGCGGAGCAAACAATAGACCGGACTCGCCCAAGTTAATTGCGCGGGTCTCGTGGCCTGTTTTTAAACCGTCGCCACCGCGGTTGCGCAGCTCTCCCGATGCGTCCAAAAAGCCACCTTGCCACAGCTTGACGATACCCAGTACGCGCGGATCGAAACTGTAATTAATAGCGTTGGGCTGGCCCACGTGAATCGACCGCGCCGACATGCCGGCCATAGGGCCGCGCTGTAGCCGCACCGTGTCGCCCACCAAGAACTGCAAATCGTCGCTTAGCGGGTCGTATTTGATCGGACCGCCGGCATCCACCAGTTTGATGGCAGCGCCTTGCTCCCACGCATTATTGAGTGTTTTTAAATAATAGCCGATGGCGTCCAGCTCTTTGTCGGGCAGAGTTTGCTGACGATAGGGAGGCATAATCGGCATATAGGCCTCGCCTTTTTTATCCCCTTGCTCGTACACGGCCAGCTCGGCCGCCGGGTCGCGCACACTGCGATGCAAATAACTGTCGTCCGCTTTGATTGTAAAGCGGTGGTTTTCACCCGCCTCGACAATCTCTCGATCCCGTGGCGTTTTTTTAAATAAGCCAAATAGGTTTGGCCCGCTTTTGACCGAGGTATCGGCTAGGTTTACCGCGTGACATTCTTTACAGCCAAGCGCCTGAAAGCTTTTTTTACCGAGTGCAACAAAGTCGTCCAGCGATGCCTCGTTGGTCTCTTCGCCACTGGCCGGCGGCAGAGTCAGGCTGTCAAAGTCGGCCGGCTGCAGCGTCAGATCGGCAACCGCCAACTGGCCGGAGCTAACACGCACCATAGTGCGTCCAGCGGTGGTCTCCCACGGATCGATAGAGCCCACGCTAAAGCCCGGCAGGATGGTATTGCGCTGTACCACCTGACCGTCAATGGTCACCTCTAGCAGCAATGCGTTGGCCGCTTTGTTTGAGGCCTCATCGTAGCGCGGCGCGCGCAACTTAGCTGTCAGCGTGTGCCAAATGCCGGGCGTTATGGCAACGACCGCCGACGGCACCGAGCCGTCCACCAGAGCGTTGCTGGCGTTATCCCAGCGTTGCCCCACGGCACCGGCGCTGTCGTGGCTTAGGCTGCCTGAGCTGCCATTGCTGGTGAGCTTAAGCGCGTAGCGACCCTGCAGATACACACTGGCATTGGTGTCGGCCTCGGCCATGTAGGTAAGGCTTATCACCGAGTCGCCTAAGTAGACATTGCTCAGCAAGTTAGCCGGTTCGGGGGCGCTGCTCATTAGCACGTGTCCGGCGCTTTCTTTATCCAGCTTCAGGCGTCCATCATCAAGTTTGATAGCGCCACCGCGGCTCCAGTTTTCATTGCTCTCGAGGTATTGAATAAAATCGTTGCTGCCCAGCGCGGCCAAAGCTGCAGTGGACGCCAGCGAACAAAGCAAGACAATAGCCGGAGTTATTATTTTCATCTGTGACTCTCTTTATAATTTAAACACTTTGCCAAATAAGCAGCCCTTACAAAGGGCGCAGCCAAATGTTTCGGAACTTGGATGGGTTACCGTGATCCTGCAATCGCAATGGGGCACAAGTGTGAGCCTCGTAGGGTGGGTGCCCTATCCAGGCAGTAGGCCCTTGGATTTGGACATGATTTTGCACCAGCACGCCGTTGTGCAGCACTGTAATATAAGCCGGCTCAGTTAACTTACCCGCCGGATCAAACTCGGGAGCGCTATAAATAATATCGTACACGTTCCACTCGTCCAGGCTCTTGGTGGCATTCACCAAAGGAATATGCTGTTTATAGATAGAGCCGGCTTGGCCGTTCGGGTAGGTATCGCCACCGTGGGAGTCCAATATTTGAACCTCGTAACGCTCCTGAAAAAACACACCGCTGTTGCCGCGGCCCTGCCCCTCGAGACCTTCCATATCTTTTTCAGCCGGCGCTTGCCATTCGATGTGCAGCTGCACATCGCAAAAATTATCTTTAGTGCGGATATCCCCTGTTTTGGGGTTGGTGATCAACACATCACCTTTGATATTCCATGGCGCGGCAGAGCCATCACCGGCCGACTCCCAGGCGTCGAGATCGCTGCCATCAAAAAGCACCACGGCATCGGACGGCACACCGGCCTCGTTAACCGTAACTTTTGCCGGCACCGGTTGCCACACCTCGGTCGCTTGAGCTTGCTGCCAAGGCTCTTGCTCGGCTGTTACCTGAGCACAGGCGGTCAGAGCGGTTAAACAAACCAAAGACCAGCGGATCGGGCTGTTAAGTGAAAATCTCATGACATCTACCTTTATCTTCATTATTTATTAAGTAGCGGGCAGAGCGCTCAAAGCAACCCGCCCAAACGTTTAATAGCGCCTAGTATTAGCGCTCACAAAAATCATATGTTCAACCATTTTTACATATAGAATCGTAAAGATCGCTTACAGGCAACTGTAACCGATTACAGCGTGCTGTGGGCAGGCTTTAACTCAGCAACCAAACTACCATGGGTGGCTCGGGTAAAAAACTGCTTACCTTGGTCGGGCTAAAGTCTAATCTGCGAGCCTCTGCAGCGCTCGCTCACAACCCATCAACCGACCGCTGTTAACCTCTGTGAGCAAAGTGAGGGCCGTATGCCGCCAGCAGCAACGCTTATGGCCTGGGCACCCGCTTCAAGGCCGTAACCACCGGCGTCGCGTGTGCGCAGGGCCAGTTGGCGCTGTGCACAGTTATTGAAAGGCGCAACAACTGCCAGCAGTAGCAGGCCCCCTTAAAATCTGCCGAGCAGACACAAAAAAGCCGCCTTGCTAGGCGGCTTTTTTGACCGGTAACCGAAGCTTAACTCTCTTCGGTGCCCTCGGCCGCTGGTGCGCTGGACGCCTCAGCAGACTCGGCCTTTTGGTCGGCAATAGCCTCTTTAATGGACAGCTTGATACGACCGCGCTGATCCACATCGAGACATTTTACCTTAACCACTTGGCCTTCTTTCAGGTAATCGCTGACAGCGTTAACACGCTCTTCGGCGATTTGTGAAATATGCACAAGACCGTCTTTGCCTGGCAAAAAGTTAACAAAAGCACCAAAGTCGACGATGCGAACCACGGTACCCTCGTAGATGGCGCCAATCTCGGCCTCAGCAATAATGCCTTCGATTTTATTAACAGCCGCCTGCAGCGCGGTGTTATCGACCGCGTAGATCTTGACCGTGCCATCGTCGTCGATATCCACAGATGCGCCCGTCTCTTCGGTGATGGCGCGGATGGTAGCACCGCCCTTACCGATGATGTCACGGATTTTATCTGGGTTAACTTTGATGGTTTCAAAGCGTGGCGCATTGTCACTAACACTGTCGCGTGACACGGCCAATACTTTGTTCATCTCACCGAGAATGTGCAGACGAGCGTGCAGCGCTTGCTCTAATGCCAGCTCCATAATCTGCTCGGTGATGCCTTCGATTTTAATATCCATTTGCAGCGCGGTAATACCACGAGAGGTACCGGCTACTTTAAAGTCCATATCACCTAAATGGTCTTCGTCACCCAGGATATCGGTCAAGACAGCGAACTTCTCATCGTCTTTAACCAAGCCCATGGCGATACCGGCAACCGGCGCCTTAAGGGGTACCCCGGCATCCATCAGCGCCAAAGAGGCACCGCAAACAGAAGCCATCGAGCTCGAGCCATTGGATTCGGTGATCTCGCTGACCACGCGTAAGGTGTAAGGGAAGGTTTCTAAATCAGGCAATACCGCAGCGATACCGCGACGGGCCAAGCGGCCGTGTCCGATCTCGCGGCGCCCAGTGCCACCCATACGACCGCACTCGCCTACCGAGTAGGGAGGGAAGTTGTAGTGCAGCATAAAAGGGTCTTTGCGCTCGCCTTCTATGGCATCGATAATTTGTGCATCGCGGGCGTTACCTAAGGTGGCCGCCACAATCGCCTGAGTCTCACCGCGGGTGAACAAAGACGAACCGTGAGCTTTACCCAGCACGCCTACCTCGACATCGATGGCGCGTACGGTTTTTGCATCGCGACCGTCAATGCGCGGCTCGCCATTGACAATACGGCTGCGAACGATGGACTTTTCAACGCTGGCAAAGCCTTTTTTAACATCGTCTTCGGTAAACTCAGAGCCTTCTTTGGCCAGCTCGGCCACTGCTTGACCGCGCAGTTCAGAGAGTCGGTCGTAGCGCTTGGCTTTATCGGTAATGCGATAAGCAACACCAATTGAATCAGAGAAATCGCGCTGCAACGCAGACGTGAGCTCGGTTTTCTCGGGCTCGGGCGACCAATCCCACTGCGGCTTACCCGCATCACGGGCCAGCTCGGCACACGCTTGAACAACCACTTGCATCTCTTGGTGGGCATACAGCACAGCGCCCAGCATGATGTCTTCGGGCAGCTCGTTAGCCTCGGACTCAACCATCAGCACGGCATCTTGTGTGCCGGCAACCATCATGTCCAACTCGGAGGTGCTTTGCGCTTCGTAGTTGGGGTTTAACAGGTAGCCACCGTCGGGGGTGTAACCGACCCGCGCAGCGCCAATCGGGCCGCTAAACGGAATACCAGATACCGCCAACGCGGCCGAGGTGCCGATCATTGCGGCAACATCTGGGTCGGTGGTTTTGCAAGTGGACATTACGGTACAGACCACTTGGATTTCGTTCATAAAGCCGTTGGGAAACAGCGGGCGAATGGGGCGGTCTATCAGACGCGAGGTCAGGGTTTCTTTTTCGGTCGGGCGACCTTCGCGCTTAAAGAACCCACCGGGGATTTTGCCCGCGGCGTAGGCTTTTTCAATATAGTGCACTGACAGCGGGAAAAACGGCTGATCTGGCTTTGCCTCTCTGGCGCCAACGACAGTAACCAACACTGAGGTTTCGCCCATAGTCACCATAACCGCACCGGTAGCCTGACGCGCGATGCGCCCGGTCTCCAGAGTAACGGTTTGATCACCATACTGGAATTTCTTAATAATCGGATTCACTCTTCTATCCTTTTTTGCGTTTGTGTGTTCTACGCAGCCTGTCGGTCAAATATGGTGTGCAACAAAAAAAGTGCCCGCATCAGCGGGCACAGTGCTATTAGCGGCGTAGACCCAATTTTTGAATCAGAGCTGCATAACGGCTAGTATCTTTCCCTTTGAGGTAGTCCAGCAGTTTGCGACGCTGATTTACCATGCGGATTAAACCGCGACGGGAGTGGTGATCGTGCTTATGGCCGGCGAAGTGACTTTGCAACTTATTGATGTTGCGCGTCAGCAGTGCAACTTGCACCTCGGGAGAGCCAGTATCACCTTCAGCTTGTTGATACTCTTTAACAATTTCAGTTTTTTCAGCAGCACTTAGTGCCATAGTGTTCTCCTCATTCAATATGCATGATTTACAGCCATACCCGTGCATATTTACAGGTAGGCCAACGTTTTTGACTAGCACAAATAGCAACTAGCACGGTTATCTGCTGAGCAGATGTTGCCCCCGGCCCGCAGGCCGAGGATTCACCGACGGGTCGGTAAATTTAATAACTTTAAGGTGCTAAACGAGGTTAGCCTAATCGGCACTGGCGGCACTTACCACCAACCGCTTAGGGGCTACCCGACCCTCATCGAGGGTGGCAACGCCTAAAAATTGGCCAGCGTCACAAAAGACTCGCACCATATCACCTTCTTTGCCTACACGGTAGACCTGAGCGTCCATTACTGGATTGCCAAGACGAAAATAATAGGCACTCGACTCGGCCAGCGTAATGGCCGCTAAAGCCCCTGCTGGGGTGTCGGCCGGCAGTAAGTGGTGATCCAAAAGCTCGGCTAAACCCTCGCCGCGCTCGGCGTTTAACTCATCGAGGGTGACACACTGAGCCTCGCTAAACGGGCCGCTGGCGGTGCGACGCAGCACGCTCACATGGCCACCGCAACCGAGGGCCTCGCCTAGATCTTCGGCCAAAGAGCGGATATAAGTGCCCTTGCTGCACAGCACGTCGACCTCGACCTCGGCGCGCTCGCCGGGACGAAACGCCAGCAACTGAAACTCATAAATGGTCACTTGGCGAGCCTTGCGTTCCACCTCGATGCCCTGCCGCGCTAGCTTGTACAGCGGTTGGCCATCTTGCTTTAACGCCGAGTACATGGGCGGAATCTGGTCGATCTCACCGGTCAGTGCCGCCATGGCTTTAGCCAGCTCGGCCTCGCTCACATGCGCGGCACTTAAGGTTTCTAACACCTCGCCCTCGGCGTCACCGGTGGCGGTTTTCTCACCCAGAACAAAAGTGGTGCGATAGCGTTTGTCGGCATCCAATAAAAACTGGCTAAATTTGGTGGCCTCGCCAAAGCATATGGGTAAAACACCGGTGGCGAGTGGATCTAAACTGCCGGTATGGCCGGCTTTGGCGGCAAAAAATAAACGTTTGGCACGCTGTAACGCGTGGTTTGAGCTAAGCCCCAAGGGCTTATCCAGCAGCAACACACCATCTATGGCACGGCCTTTACGTCG
>Ga0209075_1003552_pt1 | contig 12889 bp, 10 predicted proteins | sample Stecom2011_FD_187523 | JGI IMG/M metagenome (GOLD analysis project Ga0209075, IMG submission 187523) | Agricultural soil microbial communities from Utah to study Nitrogen management - Steer compost 2011 (SPAdes) (version 2) | ecosystem: Environmental > Terrestrial > Soil > Agricultural land... | reverse complement strand
AATTTATCAAGTAGTTATTGATACAAATGAAGGTAGGTTTGTTAGGAAGTTAGAGATTATAAAATAATAAAGTTACAATCATATTAAAAAGGGCTGATTCAAACAGTGAATCAGCCCTTTTTATATGATGAACCAAGTAAATGGTCTTTAATATATAGTGTGTTTTTGTATTAAAGCTATGTTATAAAATAGCTGGAGATTTGATGTAGGATAAAAAAGCATCTAAACCCTCTTTTTCTTCTTTTCCAATGAAATACTTGATGTCTCTAATGTAATAAGTATGCAAATCGTAATAATCGATAGGGTTTTCTTGAATGACTTGATCTAATTGATTTAATCCTTCTCTATTAGCTTCGTTAAACGCTTGAATAAATTTTTCTGGAAGTGGCTTAGTAGAAATCCATGCAGCAAAAACGAATGGTTTTTTTGTGAAATGATACCAATGCTCGGCCAAGTCAAAATCGTAAGCAAATCTATGTTTATGAATTAAAGCTCGGTCACCAATAATTACACCACCTACATTGTCCTTAATCAAATCAATGTAATTATCAGGTGCTGCTTCAAATTTGATATGTGATAGTTTTAAATATTCTCTTACTAAAACTTGTGCCAATCGAACAGATGTACGTGATTGGTAATCTAAATATATCGTGTCGAGTTCTTCAATAGGTTTTTCTGAAAATATACTTACCGAAGCGACAGGACCATGGGCTGCGATGCCATAATCACTTACGAGAAACCAATTTGGAAGCTCTGGAATAATGGCGACAGGCACTAAACCTACATCGTATTGACCATTCATTAAACCTTCTGCAATTCTTGAAGGGTAGTCTAAATTTAAATTGATTTTATCTTTTATAGGGCTACGCTGAATACCATGTAATAATGGTTTCGTATTTAAATAACTTACCGCTGCGACATTTATCATACTGCAAAGTTACAATTAAGAATTATAATCACCATTTTTAATAATCTTTGCTCTCAATCATTTTTCTTAGTTTTGGGAAAATGTAATTGTTTGAATTTATATGCACATAGAATTATATACGGATGGCGCCTCAAGAGGAAATCCAGGACCTGGAGGTTATGGGATTGTCTTGAAATATAGAGATAAGATCAAAGAAATGTCAGCAGGTTATAAACTCACTACGAATAATAGAATGGAGTTGTTAGCTGTGATTGTTGGTTTGGAGGCTATCAAATGGGATTATATGAATGTGAAAGTCGTCACAGATTCTATGTATATCGTTAATTCAGTAAATAAAGGGTGGCTTTTTAATTGGGAAAAAACTAACTTTAAGAATAAAAAGAATCCTGACTTGTGGAAAAGGTTTTTAAAGGTTTACAGAAAGCATCATGTAGAACTGTTTTGGGTAAAAGGACACTCAACACATCCTATGAATAATCGATGTGATGCTTTAGCTACACAAGCTGCCGATGGAGCTCATTTGCTTTCAGATGAGGTTTTTGAACAAGAATATTATAATAAATAGTATGAAATCACTAAGATTATTTTTTCTATTGGCTTTAATGCCTGGCATCCTTTTTGCTAAAAAGCACTATTGGCAACAAGATTTGCAGTATTTTATTGATGTAAAAGTCGATACTAATGACCATAAATTAGATGCACATCAAGTCTTGATTTATAAAAATAACAGTCCCGACGTATTGAAGGAGCTATATATTCATGTATATCCGAACGCATACGCTAATAAGAAAACGGCTTATGCCAAGCAGCAATTAGAAAATGGATCTTTATCCTTTCAAAAAGCTAAATCAGAGGAGATGGGCTATATTGATGGTTTGGACTTTCAAGCTTTAGAATCTTATACTTATAAGCATAACGCTAAGCAAGGTAATTTGAAGGGCAAAGCATTAAAGTGGAGTTTTACCCAAGATATTGATATCGTCAAAGTGGATTTAAGCGATCGGCCACTGCAGCCTGGTGATTCGATGATTATTTACACTCCATTTCAAGTAAAATTGCCTCATGTTTTTTCCAGAAAAGGATATGCAGAAGGGGTTTATCATGTTTCTCAATGGTTCCCTAAGCCTGCAGTATATGATGAGAAAGGTTGGCATCCTATGCCTTATTTAGACCAAGGAGAGTTTTATGGAGAGTTTGCTCGTTTTGAAGTGAATATTGAAGTTCCTGAAAATTATGTGGTTTTAGCTACTGGAACGGTAGATCAGCAAGAAAAAAAATGGATGCTAAAAAAAGCGAATGGTGAGCAAATAGAATGGTCTGGAAGTGGTACGAAACGCATTCATTATTCAGCAAATCAAGTACATGATTTTGCGTGGTTCGCCACAGATCAATGGTATTTAAGACATCAAAACTGGGAAAAGCCCGATGGAGAAGTGATTGATATTTGGACTGCAGCTTTAGATCAAAAAGAATGGGAAAAAGCAGCGCAATGGACAGAAGAAACTTTGGCGTATTTAAGTGAAGAGGTAGGGACTTATCCTTATCCTCAGGTTACTGTCGTAGAAGGTGGGTTAGGTGCAGGTGGAGGAATGGAATATCCGATGATAACCGTAATCCAAAAAGGAATGAAAGGTGATTTGTTGCAAAAAGTTATTATTCATGAAGTGGGGCACAATTGGTTTTATGGCGCCTTAGCTTCTAATGAAAGAAATTATCCTTGGATGGATGAAAGCATCAATTCATTTTATGAAAAAAGGATTTCAAAAAAATATGAAGAAGGACATAGCCAAAATATTTTAGAAGTATTAGAAGAGGGTCTGGTAGAAAGTTTGATAAGAAGCAGAAGTAAAACTAAGCATTCACAAGCGATCACTAATCATTCAGAAGATTTTACTTATTTAAATTATGGTCTTGACGTTTATGAAAAAGGACCAAGAATGTTGGAGTATTTAGCTGCGTTTTTAGGAGCAGAAGATTTTAAAAAAATGATGCGAAATTATTACCAAGAATGGCAATTTAAGCATCCACAACCTGAGGATTTAAAGAAAAGCTGGACGTCATCCACTGCTAAAGATATTTCATGGTTTTTTCAATGGGTTGATCATCATCAAACAGGGGACTTGCAAATTAAAAAACAAGGGTCAAAACAAGTAAAATTGATTAACAATACAGGAATTCCAAGATTTCCAATTGCCTTAGCTTCGGCTAAAGACTCGACCATGATTCAGTGGTTCCAGTTTAATGGAAAGGATACGATTGTTGCTTTATCAAATGCTGATGGAATTTGGAATATAGAACCTACTATCGATCAGAATATAATCAATAATTCAACTCAAAATAAATGGGCTTTAAGAGGATTTGGCGGGTTGAATTTGCAACATAAAGAAGTGATTTATGCTTTACCAATCATGGGTGGAAATGCACATGACGGATACATGTTGGGTTTGGGTTTTCATAACTATACTTTAGAATCCAAAAAGTTTGAGTTTAATGTTTTGCCTTTTTATGCTTTTAAATCGAAAGATTGGACAGGACAAGCAGCATTTAGATATCATATTTGGTCTGCATCAGATTTTGCAGAACGTATTTCTTTAGGGTTTAAAGGAGCCACTTATCATTTTAAAAGTTTTGAAATGAATCAGCAGTCTTATTTTCAACGCTTTATAAAAGCAGCTCCATTCTTAGAAATCCAATTGAAAAAAACACATCCTCGATCACTTTGGAATCAAAGTATTAAAGTGCAATTTGATTATATCAGAGAGCAAGCATTTATTTATGAGTATGATACACCTACTGATGCATTCTTACCAACACAGAAATACTGGAAAGATGAAAGTTATTTAAGTGCTAAATATCAGGGAATATATGCCCATCCATTGTCGCCTATGAGTTTTATGGCAAAAGCTCAAGGAAATGACAAACTGCTAAAGTTAAGTGCTTCAGTGGAATGGACGATTCCATATTTATTGAAAAATCAAAAAGCTCAAATCAGATGGTTTGGAGGAATGATGTGGAATTCAACTGCTTATGCTTATTTACCTATGAAATATCATTGGGCATCGACTTATACTTCTGATCATGATTTTACTTATGAAGATATATTTTTAGCGAGAGGAGAGCGAACAAGCTTTATTCAGAATCAAGTGGCGATGCGTGAGGGTGGATTTAAAACATCAAGTAGTTGGTATCATCAGCCAATTGGGACTTCTGACTCTTGGATTACTGCGTTAAATGTTAATTTTAATATTCCTAAAGTTTATCTTCCGATAAGATTTTATGCTGATTTAAGCGTTTATCCAGATCCTAATCATGGGGAAATCAATACCTCCTATGCTTTAGGAATAGAAGTTTATGCTGGGGAGATTGCAAGTGTATATTTCCCTATATTATTAAGTCAGGATTTTAAAGATTATAAAAAATATATACTAGCAAATAAGTATGGTCGGCTTATATCATTTAAGTTGGACTTAAATGCTTTACATGTTTCAAAGTTGAAGAATAAGCTCTTTTAAAAGAGTGGTAAAGATTGTATCTTTGCGCAAATAATATTAATCCTATAAATAAAAACTTATGATGACTCAAAGTCAAAAGCTTGTTACTTTAGATGAATTTACCATTAGACAAACCAGAGAATTCCCACAAGCAACAGGTGAACTTTCTGCTTTATTAAGAGATATCTCTTTAGCTTGTAAATTGGTAAATAAACAAGTAAATAAAGCTGGGTTAGTAGATATTATTGGAAAATATGGCAATACCAACGTTCAAGGTGAAGAGCAAATGAAATTGGATGTCTTTGCGGATGATGTATTGATTAAAGTATTGAAATACAGCAATGAATGTTCTGGAATTGGTTCTGAAGAAAATGACGATTTTATTGCTTTTGACGACGAGTATTCTAAGAATTCTAAATATGTGGTGTTATTTGATCCATTAGATGGTTCGTCTAATATTGATGTGAATGCTTCTATTGGAACTATTTTTTCTATTTATAAACGCGTGTCTCCACTAGGTGAACCTTGTACAAAAGAGGATTTTCTGCAACCTGGAAATCAATTAATGGCAGCAGGTTATGTGATTTATGGCAGCAGTACGATGTTGGTTTATGCTACTCGATTAGGGGTAAATGGCTTTACTTTAGAACCTTCCATCGGAGAGTTCTGCTTATCACATCCTAATATGGAAGTTCCAGAAAATGCTAATGTGTATTCAATTAATCAAGGAAATGCAGTGTATTTTAATGATGATATAAAAGCGTATTTGTCTTATTGTACAGCTGAGGACAAAGAAACAAATCGTCCTTTTTCACATAGATATATCGGATCGATGGTAGCAGATGTACATAGAACATTGATTAAAGGTGGAATCTTCATTTATCCTGGAGATGATAGAAACCCTAACGGGAAATTAAGATTACAATACGAATGCAATCCTTTGTCTTTTATCATTGAAGCCGCAGGTGGAATGGGAAGTACTGGAACACAAAGAATTTTGGATGTAGTGCCAACTGAATTGCATCAAAGAGTTCCGATCTTATTAGGATCAAAATCAATGGTTCTAAAGGCAGAAACATTTTTCAATAAAAAATAAATAATAATGAAAATATTGGTTGTAGGTGCTTCTGGTTTAGTGGGTGGGCATGTGATGAAGTGTTTTTCGAAAAAAGGGTATGAAGTGATTGGAACTCATTTTTCATACCCAACTGAAAATACGGTTTATTATGACTCCTTAAATCTTGAGAATTCTGAAAATTTCGATGTTCAAAGGTTTCAACCAGATGTTATTGTGCATTGTGGAGCGTTAACTCATGTTGATTATGCAGAAGAACATGAAATGGAGTCATTCGATAAGACGGTTAAGAGTACGCAGAACCTATTGGAGTTAGCACAAAGGCATCAAAGTTTATTTGTGTTTTTATCAACGGATTATGTTTTTAATGGACATTTAGGACCTTATACAGAACCTGCGACGCCTAGACCTTTGAATGTATATGGCGAACATAAGTTGATTGCTGAAAGGTTCATCATTAATAATTGGGATCAGCATTTAATTCTTCGTGTAACCAATGTGTATGGCGAAGAGCATAGAGGTAAGAATTTTATTGCTCGCATAGCTGAATTAGCTAGAACTGACGAGGAAAAGACTTTAAATTTACCAGTTGATCAGTTTGCAAACCCAACTTATGCAGGTGATATTGCTAAAGCTATTGAGCTTTTAGTAGCAAATAAAAAATATGGCATTTATCACTTCGGAGGAATGGAGTACATGAATCGTGTGAATTTGGCGAATTTGGTATTAGATCATTATGAAAATACTACAGTAAAAGTCAATGCAGTTGAAACCACTTCTTTGAATCAAGCAGCTATGCGTCCATTGCGTGGAGGATTTGTGAATATGAAGTTTTTAAAAGCATTTCCAGACTTTAGGTTTATGACGGTAGAGCGATTCCTAAATCAATCCTAAGAGTGATTATAAAATTCAAATATGTTAAAGTATAAGTCTTGAAGCTATCAAGCATTTGATTAGTTAATTTCAATATGCCTTTAAAGCGTCTAAAATTTCTATTATAAATACTGGAGTAATATCACTTGGGTTGTAGTGAGAAAATAAAAATATTTAATTCTCAGCCGACGAGAATGATCGTTATTAATCAATCTTATTTAAAATTATAAGCGTATTGCTTTCAAATACATTGTAAATTACTTGGTAAATCAGGTTGGCCGGTAAACGTTCTAAGAATTGATCAATTTCCTCTTCTGTTAAATCGATACCTGCGTTAAATAGAACAAAGCCACCAATTCTAATTCTTTTTTCAACTTCTTTCCAAAAGGTAGAACTATAAAACTCTTTAGGAACTTCTAAGTCAATAAAGATGTCTACAATGATTAAGTCATACGTTTTCTTTGATTTCGCTATAAATTTATAAGCATCTTTTTCAATGATTTCTAAATCCGAACTTGGTATAATATTAAATTTTTTAGCAGCCAACTTAATCACAACGGGGTCCAATTCAACAGCTTTGATATACGCTTTGCTTTGATATCTTTTTCTTAAGGATTTTATTACACTTCCCGCACCCATACCTAAAACCAGGACTTTCTCTTTGTTCTTTAAGGGAATTGCATCTAAACCATAGTTTAATACATCTTCGAGAATACCATAGGAATAGTTGGTATTTAGTGTGTTTAATACTTTCCTGCCATCCTCCCATTTTACCTTGAGTTTTTGATTTATAGGAGAGTTAAAATATAAAGGATAACGTGACGATTTTTCTTTTTTTGAATTACAGTTTTCCAATGTATTACCTAAAATATTGTGATTGAATATTTAATTAAATCGGATTGAAATATAATGTATTTTTTAGAGTTTTGATTGAAATGGCATATATTCTATTTCTATAAAAAAAAGGTTGTAATAACTATTGATGATGGAGTTTATATAGTTTCATACCTAATAATACAAGCTTGCATTAACGAGATGTTTTTATTGGATATATGAATAGACTTTAAGTCAATGTTTTTTTCTTATGTAGTTGTATATTAGTGTTTTGTGTGTTCAGATTTAATCTATTCAAGTTTGATTTTCTAGAAAGTATCTACTGTAAAGATTAATTATATTTGTTTCACACATTAAATTGTTATCTTAGCAAGTCCTTATTTCATAAATTTGCTTTAGTACTCATGTTAAATTACTCTCTTTATAAAAATCCTAATACTGAACAATGGGTGACTTTTGTGCATGGCGCTGGTGGAAGTAGTTCAATTTGGTTTCGTCAGGTTAGAGCTTTTAAAGAAGAGTTTAATGTGCTGTTGATTGATTTACGAGGTCATGGAGATAGTAGTACAAATTCTAAAAACAGCAAAAAACAGAGTTATACATTTGAAATCATTACAAATGATATTATTGAGGTCTTGAATCATCTTGAAATAGAAAAATCTCATTTTGTAGGGATTTCTTTAGGTACAATTTTGATAAGAGATTTAGCAGAAAGACGTCCAGATATGGTGGAGAGTATGGTGATGGGTGGTGCAGTTTTAAAGCTCAATACGCGATCAAAAATTTTGTTAGGATTTGGTAATGTTTTTAAGTCAATTGTTCCCTATATTCTACTATATAAACTTTTTGCTTTTGTGATTATGCCTAAAAAGAATCATAAAGAGTCAAGACTTATTTTTGTTGAGGAGGCTAAGAAGTTATATCAAAAGGAGTTTGTTAGGTGGTTTAAAATGACAGCAGAATTAAGTCCGCTTTTGAGATTCTTTCGATTAAATGATATTAAAATCCCAACGCTTTATGTTATGGGTGAAGAGGACCATTTGTTCTTACCATCTATTAAAAAAGTAATTGCAAATCATGTTAATTCAACTTTACATGTGATTAAAAACTGTGGTCATGTTGTCAATGTGGAACAACCGATTGAATTTAATAATGAAGTGATTTCTTTTTTAAAATTGCAAGAAAGATAAGCGCAAGTAGTCTAATTGATTTACAATAAAGTGTGTGACTATTTAGATCTTAATAGTTTAAAAAATAAAGTTGTATAATAATAAAAGGAGTAGTTGATTTACTACTCCTTTTATTATTATAATGTATTTCAAATTATACCTTTTCAACAATATCTTCAAAGGTACTATATAGGTAGGCGTTATCTGTAGGGAAAGTACCACTACAAGTATCAATCTTCTTGAAAACTCTGGTAATGCCTAATTCTTTTCTACGATCATATACATTATCTGGTGAGCAATTTCTTAATTGTTCAGCTATTTGCTCATCACTAAAGCCCATTTGCTTTGCTTTTAATATAATTGATCTTGGAATATCTTCTAAATTTTGGAAAGCAGCTATATCTTGTTCCATTTTGATTATATCTTGGATTTGGTATAAAAACCAACGGTCTATTTGAGTGAGTTCTCTGATGGTTTTAATTGATACCCCAACTTCTAAAGCTTCTTTAATCCTAAAGATTCTATCCCAAGTTGGACGCTTCAAATAATCGATCAGTTCTTCAGGTCGCATTTTGCTTCTACTAATAGAAGTTAATCCTATTGCATTGTTTTCCAGACTTTGACAAGCTTTCTGTAATGCTTCTGTGAATGTTCTTCCTAAAGCCATCACCTCTCCCACAGATTTCATTTGTAAACCTAAAGTATCGTCAGCCCCATGAAACTTGTCGAAATTCCAACGAGGAATCTTAACCATTACATAGTCAAGAGTAGGTTCGAAAAATGCTGAAGTTGATTGAGTCAATTGGTTTTTAAGTTCGTCTAAAGTATAACCCACAGCTAATTTTGCAGCAATTTTTGCAATTGGGTAACCCGTAGCTTTTGAAGCTAATGCAGAAGATCGGCTCACTCTTGGATTGATTTCAATCGCAATAATTTCTTCTGTATCAGGATTTAAAGCAAATTGAACGTTACAAGCACCAGCGAAGTTACCTAAATCTCGCATCATTTCGATAGCTGTATTTCTCATTAATTGGAACGCTTCATCACCTAAAGTCATAGCCGGTGCAACAGTTATACTATCTCCGGTATGAATACCCATAGGGTCTAAATTCTCAACAGTACATACAATAATTACGTTGTCATTTTCATCACGTAAAAGTTCTAATTCATATTCTTTCCATCCTAATACTGCTTTTTCTACTAATATTTCACGAATAGGAGATGCTTTTAAACCCCTCTCTAAAGCATTGTCTAAATGGTCTGGGTTGAGTACAAAACCACCTCCAGATCCTCCAAGTGTAAAGGATGGACGGACAACGATAGGTAAACCAATTTGTTGTGCAAACTTTTTACCTTCTAATAAAGAATTGGCAATGCCAGCTGGTGCTACAGGGATATCCAATTCTATCATCCAATTTCTAAATAAATCACGATTCTCGGCTTTATCGATCGCTTTTATATCAACACCAATAAGTCGGATGTTATATTTTTCCCAAATACCTAAATCCTCTGCTTCCTTAGCTAAGTTTAAGGCAGTTTGACCACCCATTGTAGGTAATACAGCATCAATTTTAACTTCTTTTAATATTTGCTCTATACTTTCTACAGTCATCGGTAATAAATAAACGTTGTCAGCTATTAGCGGATCTGTCATTATAGTTGCGGGATTGGAGTTAATTAATGTAACTTCAATTCCTTCCTCTCTTAAGCTTCGAGCAGCTTGAGAACCTGAGTAATCAAATTCACAGGCTTGACCAATGACAATAGGACCTGAACCAATAATTAATACTGACTTTATAGAAGTATCTAAGGGCATGATAATTTTTAATAAAAATGAGATAATCAAATTCACTACAAAAGTAAACTATTATAGGTACTTTTTAGTTAATTTAGCAATAGAAAATTAAAAACACTATGAAGTATCATTACCTTCTGATAGTTGGAGTGTTATCATTACTTTTTTCTTGTAATTTTGATGATCCTCAAAATGTCAAAGTAAGAAGTGAAGAACATGAAGTTTTATTGCATGAGCAGATGCTGCAATTAAATGAACAGATATTAGTATCCCTCAAAAATAAAGATTGGAATACTTTCTCTTATTTTATACATCCTGATAAAGGAGTCTACTTCTCACCTTATGCATTTTTAGAACCCTTTAAAGCAGTACATTTAACGAGAACAGAATTTTTAAAAGGTATAGAAGAGAATCAAGAATTTGTATGGGGCGAATATGATGGAATTGGCGAAGAAATAACTTTATCTATTCCTGCATATACAGATAAGTTTCTTTATAATGTTGATTTTTCTAATAAAGCAAAAGTTTTTGTAAATGAATTTAGAGGAGGTGGTAACTCCTTAAATAACTTAAAACAAGTTTTCCCAGATCATTTATTTGTAGAGAATTACTTCCCTGGTGATAATCCAGAGCACGGTGGTATGGATTGGCAGGTATTACGGGTTGTGATTGAAACTAAAGAAGGAAAGCATTATGTAATAGCTTTGATAAATGACCGTTGGACTATTTAAAATATTACCTTTGTAGCATCACCTAAAATTTACTTACTAATAATGAATTTAGAGTCTATATTGCCTTTCGCACGAGAAACTATCCGTATACAAAGTGAAGCTATTGCACAGTTGGAAACCTTTGTTGATGAGGATTTTCAAGAAGCTGTGTCTGCAATACATTGTTCTAAAGGCCGTGTAGTAATATCGGGTATTGGTAAAAGTGCTTTAATAGCTCAAAAAATTGTAGCTACTCTAAATTCTACAGGTACGCCCTCTATTTTTATGCATGCTGCAGATGCTATTCATGGAGATTTAGGCATGATTGCTTCTGAAGATATTTTAATTATCATTTCTAAAAGTGGAGAGAGTCCTGAAATAAAAGCATTAGTGCCATTTATTCAGAACTTTGGAAATAAAATAATTGCACTTTGTGGACAAAATCAATCTTACTTAGCAAAACAAGCAGATTGGTTTTTAAATACATATGTTAGTAAAGAAGCTTGCCCCAATAATTTAGCTCCAACTACGAGTACTACCGCTCAGCTTGTAATCGGGGATGCATTAGCGATGTCTTTATTAAAGTTAAAAGGGTTTACGGCTACTGACTTTGCTAAATATCACCCCGGTGGTGCTTTAGGGAAACAGTTGTATTTAAGGATGAAAGATTTACTTACATCGGGTAGTGGTCAAAATTTTGTAAGAGCAAAGGATGATATTCAACAAGTTATCTTTGCTATAAGTAGCTCAAGAGTAGGAGCAACTGCTGTGTTAGATGAAGATGATCAGTTGTTAGGTGTGATTACTGATGGGGATTTGAGAAGGTTTTTCCAAAAACACCAAAGTTTAGTCAATGTTGTAGCAAGTTCTTTGATGCATGCATCTCCAAGAATTATTAATCAGGATGCTATGGCGGTGGAAGGCGTGCAGTTGCTTAACCAATATAAAATCAGTCAACTAATTGTTGTGAATGATAAAAAGCAATTTTTAGGAATGGTTCATTGGCACGAATTAATGAAAGAAGGCTTGGTTTAATGTATTTATTAAAAAAAGAATAAGCCGTACATTTTAAAATGTACGGCTTATTCTTTTTAGTCTATTAAAGGAAATTAATTAAAACTCTTTAACTCCTTGAACAGTAGTATATTTCATTGTGTATTTTACACCAGGATTGATATATTTAAAAGCACTATGGCTCATTAATGCTGCTTCATGGAAGCCACACAAAATAAGTTTTAATTTATTCTTATAAGTGTTGATATCTCCAATGGCATATATTCCTGGAATATTTGTAGAGTAATCGTCAGTATTTACCTCTATTGCATTCTTGTCTATGTTTAGTCCCCAATCTGCGATAGGACCTAACTTTGGACTTAAACCGAATAAAGGAATTAAATAATCAGTATCTATGGTAGAAACTTCTTTTGTTTTAGAGTTGGCGATGGCTACCTTATTTAGTTTACCATTTCCAGATACTTCAGTTAAGTTGCTATTTAAGACAAGGTCTATTTTGCCTTTTTCTGCTAACTCCATTACTTTTGATACAGAATCTGGTGCACCTCTAAATTGTTCACTTCTATGAACAAGGGTAACTCTATCAGCAATATCTGCTAAGTGAATAGTCCAATCTAATGCGCTATCTCCACCTCCAGCTAAAACCATTCTTTTACCTCTATAATCTTCAGGCTCAAGAATCATATAATTTACTCCTTTTCCATTTTCGAATGTAGCTAAGTCTTTAATTACAGGCTTACGAGGTTCAAAACAACCAAGTCCTCCTGCTATAACTACAACTTTAGCTTCTATTTGAGTACCCATGTTAGTAGTCAGAAGAAAGTCAGCCTCTCCTCTTTTTTCTAACCCATCCACCCTTTCACCTAGCGTATAGGTTGGTTTAAAAGGTTTTATTTGTTCTTCTAAGTTGTCAATCAACTCTTGGGCTTGTATTGTTGGGAAGCCTGGAATATCGTAAATTGGCTTCTTTGGATAAATTTCTGAAAGCTGTCCGCCTATT
>Ga0209075_1003549_pt1 | contig 12895 bp, 13 predicted proteins | sample Stecom2011_FD_187523 | JGI IMG/M metagenome (GOLD analysis project Ga0209075, IMG submission 187523) | Agricultural soil microbial communities from Utah to study Nitrogen management - Steer compost 2011 (SPAdes) (version 2) | ecosystem: Environmental > Terrestrial > Soil > Agricultural land... | reverse complement strand
ATGATCGAGTTGATCACACCCAAAATAACCAAAGTAACGTATCCGTTGGACAAAGCTGTTTTAAACAGGAAGAATTTAGCAAAGAATCCTGATAATATCGGAATTCCTCCCATAGACAATAATGCCAAAGACAAAACAAATGCCATTAAAGGCGCACGTTTTCCAAGACCTCTGAAATGAAGGATCAATTCTTCTTTTTTATTTTCGGTGGCGTAAATCACAACAGCAAAGGCAGCAATTCCGGCAGTGGCATAAGCAGCCGCATAATACAGCAGTTCAGCCGCCGAAGTTTGAAAGCTTAGCAAAGTAAACATCATAAAACCGGCATGGGAAATTCCTGAATATGCCAGCATCCTTTTGATGTTGGTTTGTTTCAAAGCCACAATGTTTCCTACAAACATGGTACAAACAATCAATACGTAAATCAACTGAGTGTATAGCTCGGGCATGGTGCCTTGAAGCGCAACTGATAATTTAAATAATGATGCCATTGCCGCTACTTTTGCCAAAGTACTCATTGTGGTAGTAGTCAAAAGCGGTGCACCCTGGTACACGTCCGGAGCCCAGAAGTGAAACGGGAAGGCGGCTATTTTAAACAACATTCCGATGACAACCATTGCAAAACCGATAGGGAGCCACAAAGGAACGTCGGGCATGGAAGAAAACAACGCGATGTTTTCAATATAGAAACTTCCTGTTGCTCCATAAATCAAAGCAATTCCGAATAATACAAAACCGGAAGCAAACGATCCCATCAGGAAATATTTCATACCAGCTTCGTTACTTTTGATTTTATCCGGTACACTTGCTGCCAACACATAGAGCGAAATAGATAAAATCTCCAGACCTATAAAAAACATTACAAAATGTTCAAAAGCAATCATACACACAGCACCAATCAGCACAAAAATCTTTAGTGAAATAAAGTCTGAAAGTCTGGAAGATCTGTTTTTATAAAAATCGTTTCCTAAGGCTACGATTCCTATCGTAAGTACAATAAACAAGTTGCTGAACCACTGACCGGTTTCGGTAAGGTGAATCATATTGTACAATTCGGTTTTGATGAAAGGCTGCGGACACAAGGTAGCAGCGATAGCTCCTCCCAAACCTAAAATTGTCAGAGGTACAATTCCTTTTCTGAAATTGATAATTTCTAAAAGTAATATAACAACGGCTAAGCCGGATAGTACGATTAATGTATTCATAATTTTATTCTTTAAAAGAAAGCTTTACAGGATTGGCGTTGTTAACGAAATGATTTTATAAACCGGATCGGGATAAATTCCCAGTCCGATGACAATTAGAACCACTACCGCCAATAAAACAAACTCTTTGGTATTTACATCGGCAAAAGCGTTTTCGTTGACATTGCCCAACATACTGTGCTGAAACATTTTCAGCATATAATACGCACCCAATATAATGGTTGTTCCACCAAAAACAGCATACCATATATTTACAGTCGATAAACTGTATAGTAAGGTAAATTCGCCAATAAAGCTAAATGTTCCCGGTAATCCAACAGACGCAAAAACCAAAATCAAAAAGAACGAGCTGAATTTGACCGCTTGTTTTCGGATGCCGCCCATTTCTGAAATTAAATAGGTTTGGTATCTGCTGTGAATGATTTCTGCGATATAAAAAAGTCCCACCACCACAAAACCGTGCGCAAGCATCTGGATAATAGCTCCCTGTGTTCCGTCAAAGGAGTTGGTGTACGCACCGGCTGCAATCAATCCCACGTGTGCCATGGATGAATAAGCCAATAAACGTTTGATGTGATTTTGACGCAATGCAATCAGTGATGCGTAAATAATTCCGATGATACATAATACAACCACGGTATTTACAATGTGGTCTTCTACACCTTTACTCAATGGAAGCTGCCATCTCAGAATCGAATACAATCCCATTTTCAGCATAATTCCCGAAAGCAGCATGGTACCAATTGCAGGTGATTTTTCATACGTATTTGCCTGCCACGTATGAAAAGGAAATACCGGAACTTTAATGGCATAAGCCAGAAAGAATGCCAAATAGATCCAGTTGGCTTCGCGAACACTCAGGGTGGCTGATTGTAACGTATTCCAGTCAAATGATCCTGTTTTTGCATACAGATACACAAAAGCAACCAGCATAAAAAGCGATCCGGCAAAAGTGTAAATGAAAAAGGTAATCATTGTTTTTTTGCGGATTTTGAATTCATCGTTACCCCAAAGCAAACCGATGAAGAAAATCGGAATCAATGCCAGTTCCCAGAAAATATAATATAAAAATCCGTCAACCGCCATAAAGGTTCCGCACATTGCAAATGCCATAAACAGCACCAGACTGTACAATGCGTGCGCTTTTTTAAACTGTTGCTGATTGGTCATCAATAAAATGATGGGCAGCAGGAGGGTGCACAGACCAAGCATACTGTATGCCAGACCGTCCACATAAAAAGCTAAATGGATGTTGAGGCTTTCAATCCAGGGATATGACTCTGTAAGCTCAGCTCCCGACTGCATTTGTCCATAAAAACTAAACCAGACAGTTGCCCCTATAAAACTAACGATGATTGCCAGCATTCGTGCTAAATTTTTGCCCGAAACATAGGTTGCAACAGCTCCAACAAGATATATAAGTAGTAATAAACTAATATTCATAATAAAATTCTTAATTGGCAATGAATAAATAATACATAATGGCACTTACACCAATCACAAAAACAAACAGATACAAGCCGATATTTCCATTTTGTGATTTTTTTGCCTGATAGGATAATTCTCCGGCAACAAATCCTAAGCCTGAAATTAATCCGCCGATGAGTGCTTCGATATTTCGTTTAAAGAAGCCACCGAGGTAATTCAGCGGTTGTACAATCAGGAATTGGTAAATATCATCAATATAATATTTTTCGACTAATAACTTTTGAAGCCCCGGTACGTTGTTATCGTTTACCGGCACGTGTTTGTTTTTAATGTATTTTGCGTAGGCAATTCCAATACCGATCAAAGCACCAACAACTGCTACCCCCATCAATATATATTCGGTTGTACCCAATTCATGCGGATGTGCCAAAGCGTTGTTGCTGATAACCGGAGCCAGATATTCGTTGAGCCAGCTGCTTCCCGGAATACTGATCAATCCGCCAACAACCGCAAGAATAGCTAAAACAATTAAAGGAAACGTTATTGCAGCCGGACTTTCGTGCAGATGATCTTCTTGTTCTTTAGTACCTCTGAATTTGTTGAAAAACGTCAAAAATACCAGACGGAACATATAAAATGCCGTTAGAATCGAAGCGAAAGAACCTGCAATCCAAAGGATTTTATTCTCGTGGAAAGCCGTCAGTAAGATTTCATCTTTTGAAAAGAATCCGGATAGGGGAGGAATCCCCGAAATAGCCAGTGAAGAAACCAAGAACGTAATATACGTAATCTTCATCGTATTTTTCAATCCGCCCATGTGACGCATATCCTGTTCGCCACCAATAGCGTGGATCACTGATCCTGAACCTAAGAACAAACAAGCTTTGAAAAATGCGTGTGTAATTACGTGAAAAACAGCCACTTCATAAGCCCCGAATCCTAATGCCATAAACATCAGACCTAATTGCGAAACGGTAGAAAATGCCAGTACTTTTTTAATGTCGTTTTGTACCAAAGCAATCGAAGCAGCAACCAAAGCGGTCAATGCGCCCACTACAGCAATCAGGAATTGAACGTTTGGCGTAAGGTCAAAAATAAAATTCATTCTCGTGATCAGGAAAATACCTGCCGTAACCATGGTAGCCGCGTGAATCAATGCCGAAACGGGTGTTGGTCCTGCCATCGCATCCGGCAACCATGTAAATAGTGGTAATTGTGCTGATTTTCCGGTTGCTCCGATGAATAATCCCAAAGTAGCTACTGATAAAATCGCTACCGAAGTGCCTAAGTTTTCAAATTCTAATACATTTCTGATTTCGACAAAATCAATCGTTCCGAAAATATGTAACAAGACAAAAGTCCCGATTAAAAAACCTAAGTCGCCGACACGGTTCATAATAAACGCTTTCTTAGCCGCATCGTTATAATCCTGATTTTGATACCAGAAACCGATCAAAAGATACGAACACAAACCAACACCTTCCCATCCGATGAACATCATCAGTAAGTTGCTTCCTGTTACCAAAACCATCATAAAAAAGACAAACAGGTTAAGATACGAAAAGAATTTATGGAAGTTGTCGTCATCGTGCATATACGATGTACTGTAAATATGAATCAATGTTCCGATTCCGGTTACAAACAAGAGCCATAAAATGGAAAGCTGGTCGTAATAAAACCCGAAATCTATGGTGTAATCCATGATGCGAATCCAGTCAAACCAAACGTGTTTTGTCGGTTCAGCTCCGTTTTGTAAAGCCACAAACTGAATTGCCGTAATGATAAACGCTATGGCGATGGTAGAAGAAGATACGATTCCTACTACCGTTTTGCCCAAAGATTTTCCAAAGAAAGTATTGATTAAAAATCCGGCTAAAGGCAAAAGCAACGCTATGGTCAATAAAGTAGTATCCATTCTTATCCTTTTAAATTTTTAAGTTTGTCAATATCAATAGAGCCGATGTTTCTGTAAATCGATACCAAAATTGCCAGACCAATAGCTACTTCTGCTGCGGCAACTGCCATTGTAAAGAAGACAAAAACCTGTCCGTTGGCATCTTCGTGATAATTAGAAAAGGCAACCAAAAGAAGGTTGGCTGCATTCAGCATAATTTCGATCGACATAAACATCACAATGGCGTTTCTTCGATACAAAATTCCAAATACCCCGATGCAGAATAGTAAAATCGAAAGGTAGATGTATTGTTCAATACCTATAATTTGTAATACGTGTTCCATTATGCAATCGTTTTGTCTTTTTTAGAGATTAATACAGCGCCAATCATAGCCATAAGTAATAATACGGCAGCCATTTCAAAAGGAACGGCAAATTCATTTAGTAGAATTTTCCCCAAAACCTCTATGGATTGATAATCTTTTCCGGTAGCGGCATAAGCGTCAATTACCGGTGCGCTCTGAGCCAGAGAAGCAATCAGAACCAATCCGACCAATCCAAAACAAACCACAGCAATAAGCTTGGTAAAGAAAGGTTTTGAAATTTCGTCGCTGATGTTGAGGTTCATCAACATAATGGTAAACAACATCAGAATCATAATTGCTCCTGAATAGACAATGATGTGAACCATTGCCAGAAACTGGGAATTGAACAAAGCGTAATGTCCGGCAATACTGAAAAAACTCACCACCAGCCAAATGGCACTGTGGATCGGGTTTTTTGAGATAATGGTCATAAACGCACTGCCCAGTGTTAAAGCCGAAAGTATATAAAAAAGGATTTCTATCATTTTTATTCCGATTTAGCAGTGTTAAGTACAGCCTGTTCCAAAGGCATTACTAATTGTTCTTTGCCGAAAATGAAGCTTTCGCGTGAGGTGTTTGCGTGTACAATCTGTTTTGATTTGGTCAGATAGATAGCCTGTTTGGGGCAGGCTTCTTCACACAAACCGCAATAGATGCAACGAAGCATATTGATTTCATAGATTTCGGCATATTTTTCTTCACGATATAAATGTTCCTCGCCGGGTTTGCGTTCAGCGGCTTTCATTGTGATGGCTTCCGCCGGACACGAAACAGCACACAAACCACAGGCTGTGCAGCGTTCTCTGCCCTCATCATCACGCATCAGCGTATGACGACCACGATATACCGGACTGAAAGGACGTGTTTCTTCAGGATAGTTGATGGTTACTTTCTTTTTAAACAAGTGCTTAAAAGTAGTTGCCATTCCACCTGCAATCGCACCCAGATACATCCGTTCGCCCAACGTCATGTTTTTGTTGGAAACCTGTTTTTTTCTTCCTGATAATGATATATTTTCCATAGACATAATTCAGAATTTTAGCGTGTTAATAATAATACTACCGCCGTAATGATAATATTGACAACTGCCAGAGGAATCAATGTTTTCCATCCTAAGTTCATCAATTGGTCGTAACGGAAGCGCGGAATGGTCCAGCGCACCCACATATACAGAAATATAAAGAAACATATTTTTGCAAACAAGACAAAAATTCCGATGATGTTTGCAGTATTGGCTCCCCAGTTTTCTGCAGCCCAGGTCATTCCCGGATAATTGTATGCGCCTAAATACAAGACCGCCAATAGGGTAGAGGAGATAAACATGGCTGCGTATTCCGCAAACAAAAAGAATCCCATCCGCATCGACGAATATTCCGTGTGGTATCCACCGATCAATTCTTGTTCACATTCAGCCAAATCAAAAGGCGTACGGTTGGTTTCGGCAAAGGAACAAATTAAGAAAATGAAGAATCCTAAAGGCTGGTAAAAGATGTTCCAGTTCATTCCGTGCTGATTTGCTGCAATCTCACGCAAACTCATCGAGCTGTGCATCATCAAAAGTGCAACAATCGATAGTCCCATGGCGATTTCATACGAAATCATTTGAGAAGCTACACGCATCGCACTGATCAGTGAATATTTGTTGTTCGATGCCCAACCTCCAATCATAACTCCGTAAACACTTACCGACAATACGGCAAATACATAAAGCATGGCTACATTGATATCAGTAGCTTGCAGCATTACTGTTCTTCCACCGATTTCAAGAGTATCGCCCCAGGGAATTACGGCAGAAGTCATCAATGCCATTGTCATGGAAATAAACGGACCTAATACGAACAGAAACGTATTGGGTGTGTTTGGCATAAACTCTTCTTTGGCAAACAATTTCAAACCGTCTGCAAGGGGCTGTAAAATTCCACCCGGACCTGCACGGTTCGGACCTCTGCGGTCTTGAATCCAAGCCGCAATTTTACGTTCTGCCAGTGTACAGTACATCGCAAAAAGCATCGTAATGGCAAATACTGCCAAAATAATTACACCTTTTTCTATAATAATCGCCTGTTCCATAATTATTGCTTTTCAGGATTTTTATAAGGAACTTCTTTCATACTGATTTTTTTACGGTCTTGTTCGCGACCTAATAAAATTTGTTTTTCAGTATGAATTTCTACTTTTTTCATATCCCGGGTATAATTGCTCTGATTGATGACACTCCATTTCTCGAATTTTCTCGGACCTTCAATGACCCAATCGTTTACGTCTTTATGATCAAAACGGCATTCGTTGCAGATAAAATCCTCTACTTCGTGGTATTCGTCTTTACGAGCCGTTACTCTTTGAATTTCGTTTCCAAACATCCAAAGGGTTGTTTTTCCGCAACATTTGTCACAGTTTCTGTGTGCATTAAAAGGTTTGTTGAACCAAACTCTCGATTTGAAACGGAAGGTCTTATCTGTTAAGGCACCAACCGGACATACATCGATCATATTTCCTGAAAACTCGTTATCGATTGCTTTGGAAATATAGGTTGAAATCTGTGCGTGGTCGCCGCGGTTCAATACCCCGTGAACACGTTGATCCGTAAGCTGGTCGGCTACTTTTACACAACGGTAGCACAAAATACAGCGGTTCATGTGAAGTTGAATCTTATCTCCGATATCTTCCGGCTCAAAGGTTCTTTTCTCTTCTTTGAAACGTGTTTTTTCCAATCCGTGTTTAAAAGACAGGTTTTGTAAATCACACTCTCCTGCCTGGTCACAAACCGGACAATCCAACGGGTGGTTGATCAATAAAAATTCTGTTACGGCTTTGCGAGCTTCCAAAGCTCTTTCGGAAGTAATGCTTTTTACTTCCATTCCGTCCATCACACCTGTTTTGCACGAAGGCATTACTTTCGGCATCGGTCTCGGGTCTGCATCACTTCCTTTGGATACTTCTACCAAACATGCACGGCAATTTCCTCCCGTATTTTCGAGTTTTGAATAGTAGCACATTGCAGGAGGAACAGATTCGCCTCCTATCATACGAGCAGCTTGCAGGATGGTTGTTCCCGGTTCTACTTCTATTGTTTGTCCGTCTATTGTTACTTTCATTTCTTTTTAGTTTAAAGTTTGATGTTTAACGTTTAAGGTTGCTGAACTTTGAACCTTAAACTTTAAACCTTAAACAAAAATTATAATGTTACTGCATTAAGCAAATGTCTTACTTTCGACATTGGTTCGTTTACAAAATGGTCTCTGTTCTTTATTTTTTCAGGGAAACGAACGTGGTATTCAAATTCCTCTCTGAAATGTCTGATAGCGGCAGCTACAGGCCAAGCCGCAGCATCTCCTAACGGACAAATCGTGTTTCCTTCGATTTTCGACTGAATGCTCCATAGCAATTCGATGTCTTCTTCCGTTCCGTATCCGGTTTCGATTCGGTGCAACACTTTCTCCATCCATCCTGTTCCTTCACGACAAGGCGAACATTGTCCGCAGCTTTCGTGAGCATAAAATCTGGAGAAATTCCAGGTGTTTCTTACAATACAAGACGTATCGTTATAAACGATAAATCCTCCCGAACCCAACATCGAACCGGTTGCAAAACCTCCGTCCGAAAGCGATTCATAAGTCATTAATCTATCTTCTCCGTTGGTTGTTTTGAAAATCAGGTGTTCAGGCAAAATCGGCACTGATGAACCTCCGGGAATCAAGGCTTTTAATGGTCTGTTGTCCATCATTCCACCCAGATATTCGTCCGAATTCATAAATTCATCTACCGAAAGTCCTAATTCTATCTCGTAAACTCCGGGGTTTTTACAATGTCCCGAGGCGGAAATCAATTTTGTTCCTGTCGAACGTCCGACTCCGATTTTCGCATACTCATCGCCCGAATTTAAAATAATCCAAGGTACGTTTGCAATAGATTCCACATTATTTACCACAGTCGGTTCAGCCCACAATCCGCTCACAGCTGGAAATGGCGGTTTCATTCTCGGATTTCCTCTTTTTCCCTCCAAAGATTCGATAAGTGCGGTTTCTTCTCCACAGATGTAAGCTCCTGCACCGCAATGCACATACAAATCCAGATCAAATCCCGAGCCCTGAATGTTTTTACCTAACCAACCCGCAGCATAAGCTTCTTTGATGGCTTTTTCCAATATTTTGAAAATCCACATATATTCTCCACGAATGTAGATATATGACAGATTGGCCTCCAACGCATAACTCGAAGCAATCATTCCCTCAATCAACAAATGGGGAATATGCTCCATCAAATAACGGTCTTTAAAAGTTCCGGGTTCAGATTCGTCTGCATTACAAACCAGGTGTCTTGGTTTTCCTGATTTTTTATCGATAAAGCTCCATTTCATTCCCATTGGGAAACCTGCTCCACCACGACCTCTCATTCCCGATTTTTTAACTTCCTCGACAATTTCGTCAGGTGTCATTTTCAGAGCTTTCTCTACAGAAGTATATCCTCCGTTTTTACGATAAACCTCGTACGAACGAATACCCTCAATTCCTGTTTTCTCCAATAATATCTTTCTTGCCATAACTCCGAAATTATACTAAATCAATTTTTCCTGCTCTGCAGTCTTCGATCAGCTGGTCGATTTTCTCCTTGGTCAAATGCTCATGATTGAAATCTCCCAACTGCAACATTGGGGCATATCCGCAAGCTCCCAAACATTCCACTCCGTGAACGGAAAACATTCCGTCAGAAGTTACTTCGTTTTCTTTCACTCCTAATTTCTCACAAGTGTAATCCATCAAATCTTCTGTTCCACGAAGCATACAACAAGACGTTCTGCAAAATTCGAAAGTATATTTTCCTTTTGGAGCTTGTCTGTACATCGTATAGAACGTAACCACTTCATACACTTCGATGGGTTCTATTTCTAAAATTTCGGCTACTTTATTTTGCAACTCAACGCTGAGCCAATGGTCGTGTGCATCCTGAACTACATGGAGAACAGGCAACAAAGCCGATTTCTTCTTATCAGACGGATAATGGCTGATGAGTTCGTTGATGCGAGCCATCAACTCCTCACTTATATTTATTTCTTGTTTTATTGTTGTTCTTTCCATTCTTTATTGTATAGTGTATAATGCAGCATTGTATATTGTTTCATATTTCACATTATACTAAAATTAGCATTATACATTTTTTCAATATACATTATACGGTTTTATGCATCTAATTCTCCTGCAATAACGTTCATACTTGAAAGGGTAATAATCGCATCAGACAAGCTGCGTCCCTTTACGATTTCGTTAAATGCTTGATAATAAATAAAACACGGTCTGCGGAAGTGTAAACGGTAAGGTACACGGCTTCCGTTGGTAATCAGATAAAAACCTAATTCTCCGTTTCCGCCTTCTACAGCATGGTACACTTCGGTACTCGGAACAGGAATTTCTCCCATCACGATTTTGAAATGATAAATCAACGCTTCCATATTATTGTAAACATCTTCTTTTGGAGGAAGATAATAATCAGGAACATCAGCGTGGAATCCGCCTTCTTCGGGCATTTTGTCTAATGCCTGACGGATGATTTTCAAACTCTCCCACACTTCGGCATTACGCACGCAGAAACGGTCGTAACAGTCTCCGTTTTGTCCTACGGGAATATCAAATTCAAAATCCTCATAAGAGCAATATGGAGTTGCTACACGAATATCGTAATCAACACCTGCTGCACGCAGATTCGGACCTGTAAAACCATAGCTCATTGCTTTTTTGGCATCAATTGCACCGGCACCAATGGTTCTGTCCATAAAAATACGATTGCGGGCAAGCATGTTTTCAAATTCTGTCCAAACTGCCGGAAATTCTTCTAAAAATTCATCGATTTTTCTCCAGACAGTTTCATTCCAATCACGTTCAAAACCACCAATACGACCCATATTGGTCGTTAAACGTGCCCCGCAGATTTCTTCGTAAATTTCGTAAATCTTTTCGCGGTACTGCATCACGTAAAGGAAGCCTGTCAATGCACCGGTATCCACACCCATTACCGAACTACAAATAATGTGATCGGCAATACGCGCCAATTCCATAATGATGACACGCATATATTGTACGCGTTTTGGAATTTCTATTCCTAAAGCTTTTTCGACCGTCATCCACCAGCCGGTATTGTTAATAGGCGATGAACAGTAATTCAGACGATCGGTCAGCACGTTGACCTGATAAAAAGGTCGGTTTTCGGCAATTTTTTCAAACGCACGATGAATGTAGCCAACGGTTCCTTCGCCATCAATGATTTTTTCTCCGTCCATCAATAAGATGTTTTGGAAAATACCGTGAGTAGCCGGGTGCGTTGGTCCCAAATTTAATATAGATAATTCTACACCATCTTTTTTTCTTGTTTCCTCGATTTGTTTTTCAAATCTTTTTTCCGGAACTAATAATAAATCTGACATAGTATTCTTTTTAACAATTAGGACCTGTTCTTCCAAAGAAGCGGTCGTCTTTATCTGTTCTTCCCTGATCTTCTAAAGGGAATTCTTTTCTTAACGGGAACGATTCCATTTCATCCATATTTAAAATACGTTTTAACTGCGGATGATTTTTGAAAACGATTCCGTAGAAATCATACGTTTCGCGTTCCTGCCAGTTTGCTCCTGCATAAAGCGAAACAACGCTCTCAATTTCGGGTTTGTCTGCCGGAAGAAATACCTTGATACGGATTCTTACGTTTTCTAACCAGTTGTGCAGATGATACACTACGCAAAACTGACGATCTTTATCGTAATCGGGATAGTGAACTCCACAAACATCAGTCAGGAAATTGAAATCCATTTCCGCATCTTCTTTTAGAAATTTAATCACTTCAAAAGAAGCGTCTTTCTTCACTTCAAATGCCAGCATATCGTGTTCTACGTGAAAGTTCTCTACGTTTGGCGTATGATATTTGCTTAATACCTGTGTAATTAGTTCGTTTGTTAAGCTCATCGTTATTTGATGTTGTATGAGTTTAATAAATCTTTGTATTCGTCACTACTTCTGCGGCGTACCGATTCGTTTTTAACGATGTTTTGCAGTTCTAAGATACCGTCAAGAATTTGCTCCGGACGTGGTGGGCAACCCGGGACATATACATCAACAGGAATCACTTTGTCAATTCCCTGTAAAACCGAATAGGTGTCAAAAATACCACCTGTGCTTGCACAGGCACCCACAGCAATGACCCATCTGGGCTCTGCCATTTGCTCATAGACCTGACGTAAAATAGGAGCCATCTTTTTAGCAATGGTTCCCATAACCAGCAACATATCAGCCTGTCTCGGAGAAAAACTCATCCGTTCTGAACCAAAGCGACCGATGTCATAAGTTGCTGCCATTGTTGCCATATATTCGATACCGCAGCACGAGGTGGCAAACGGCAAAGGCCACATCGAATTAGCACGTGCCAATCCTACTACTTCACTTAATTTAGTTGCAAAAAATCCTTCGCCTGCATATCCTGCCGGAGGGGCAACTTGTTTTATGTTTGATGAATTGCTCATAATTTTCAATATTAATCGAATTCTAAACTTTTTTTCTTGAATTCATAAAGTAAACCTACAATCAAAAGGAAAATGAAAATCCCCATTTTCCAGAAACCTTCCCAACCTAATTCTAAGAAATTGACTGCCCAGGGATACATAAAAATCACTTCTACGTCGAATAAAACAAATAAAATGGCTACTAAAAAGTAACGAACGTTGAAAGGGACGCGCGCGTTTCCAAAAGATTCGACACCACATTCAAAGTTTATATCTTTGTTTTTCGAACTTTTCTTTGGACCTAAAAAACCGGAGACGATTATCGTAACAAGTACAAAACCAGCAGCTAAACCAAGCTGCATGAGAATAGGTACAAGATCTGAATGAGTAGATTGCATAGCTATAAAACTTATTTACTTACAATTTTCAAAGATAGATTTTTAAAGAATCAAAAAAAACGATAAGCTTTACAAATATTGTGCGCAGAGTGTGATTCGATGTAATTTATATTGATTTTAAATAA
>Ga0209075_1003548_pt1 | contig 12895 bp, 13 predicted proteins | sample Stecom2011_FD_187523 | JGI IMG/M metagenome (GOLD analysis project Ga0209075, IMG submission 187523) | Agricultural soil microbial communities from Utah to study Nitrogen management - Steer compost 2011 (SPAdes) (version 2) | ecosystem: Environmental > Terrestrial > Soil > Agricultural land... | reverse complement strand
CGCTTGTTCAAGGTGCAGAGGCAATAAGAGATCTTGTTAGAAATATCGAAAAAGCTAACGAAGATGGCATTGCTGATGTGTTAATTGTCGGTCGAGGTGGCGGGTCTATTGAAGATCTTTGGGCTTTTAATAGTTTGGAAGTAGCCATGGCAATCTTCCAATCAAAGATTCCAGTCATTACTGCAATCGGTCATGAAACGGACCATACAATCGCCGATTTGATTGGCGATTTAAGAGCACCAACACCAACGGCAGCAGCAGAACTTGCAACCCCAAGCAAAATTACTTTACAAAACGACTTAATGAAAATAAATGCGGATTTACAATATAAAGTTGAACAAATTATTAAAGATAAACAAACGTTACTTGTTCACTTAGACCGTAGATTGGATTTACAATCACCATTAATTAAAGTTAAAAACCATTTTGAAAAATTAAACGATTTAAAAGTAAGTCTAAATCGCGAAATGTACTATTATATAGAACGGAAGAAAATGGTTGTCACAAACATACAAAGTAAATTAAAATCACCGATAGACCGGATCATGCGTTTTGAAACAGTATTGAACCATCTATCAGATAAACTATTAACAAGTTATAAAGTCTTAGTGGATCATCGTATGAATGATTTTATGAGAATCAAAGATCGACTTCAAAGTCAAAACCCTTTAGCTCTCATGGATAAAGGGTTTGCGCTTGTTAAAACAAAAGGCAAAATAGTAAAGTCGAAACAAGACTTAAAGCTTGATGATTTCATTGAAGTACAATTAAAAGACGGCGAAGTTATCGCTAAAATTAAAGAAATTAGGTGAGAATATGGCAGATAAAGTTACCTTTGAAGATTTACTAAAAGAACTTGAGGTAATAACGAAAACTTTAGAAGAAAAAGAGTTGCCTCTTGATCAAGCACTTTCAATGTATCAAAAAGGTTTAGAATTATCTAAACAATGTTACGATATGTTGGAAGAAGCACAAAAGTTAATCGTAAAGGAAATGAAATAGATGTTATTAAAGTTGAGTGTTAAAGATTTCGCATTAATCGAAGACATCGATATCGACTTTCATTCAGGTTTAAGTGCCTTAACGGGTGAGACAGGTGCCGGTAAGTCTATCATTTTAGAAGCATTGGAGCTTTTATTTGGTAAAAGATCTGATAGTCAAATGATTCGACACGGAAAAAGTCAAGCTCGTGTTTTTGGCTTGTTTAAGTTATCTAAAAAAGTTCAACTTATTTCTGGTTTTTCAGAAACCATTGAAATTAGTCGCACAATTGATGAAAATGGTCGTCACACCGTACGTGTAAATAATGAAATTCAAACATTACAAAAACTAAGAGAAACGATGCAAAGCGTTGGTTCGATTCACTCACAAGATGACGCCATGCAGTTGTACGATAAAGAAGCTTATTTAAAATTCATTGATGATATGGATCGAAAAGCCATTGAACCACTATATACGAATTATTTAATGAATCGTAGTTATTTTATAGATGCTAAGAAAGCATATGAAAAGGGGCATTTAGAAAAGGTACAAGAAGAAAAGCAACTTGATTTTTTTGAGTTTCAACTGAAAGAATTGAAAAGTTATCAATTAAAACAAGGGGAAAAAGAAGAACTTGATGAAAAAATTGAAAAACTTAAACATTTTGATAAAACTGTTCAAGCTTTAAAAAATACACGTGAACTGTTAGATTCAAGTAATTTGCAATTGGACAATTTATATGAAGCATCGAAACAACTTAAAACAATTAGTTTCCTAGATAAAGTTTATGAAGAAAATCAAGAGAAACTTATGGATTCATATTATGAAATTGATGCGATACGTTCAAGCATTGAGGATGCTTTAAATATGCTTGACTTTGACGAATCTGAATTTAATCTTATGCAAGAACGCAGTCATGAATTATCAAAAATTGAACTTAAATATAAAATGACAATTGATGAATTGCTTGTCTATCAAAAAGACTTAGAAGATAAAATTTTAAAAGTAAATAACTTTGATGCCTACATTGAAGGCTTAAAAAAACGCATGGATGACGCCTTTAAAAAAGCTTTTGATTCAGGTGAAAAGTTATCTCAAATGCGTAAGAGATTAGCAAAAGTATTTGAAAAGAAAATTGTTGAAGAACTTAAACAATTGGATTTAGATAAAGCAGAGTTTAAGATAAATTTTGAAAATTTAGAAGCTTCACCAGATATTTTATTTGAAAATGGTATTGACCGTATCGATTTTGAAATATCACTAAATGAAGGTGAACCAGTAAAATCATTATCTAAGGTAGCCTCAGGCGGTGAAAAGTCACGATTTATGTTAGCATTGAAAACCATTCATTCATTAAATGAAGGTCTATCAATTTTAGTATTAGATGAAATTGATACGGGCGTAAGCGGTAAAACAGCAGCTAAAGTTGCACAAAAAATGAAGGAATTAAGCAAAGACATGCAAGTCATTGTTATTACGCATCTACCTCAAGTTGCTGCGAAAGCTGATTATCAATATGCAATCTATAAGGTTTTTGAAAATAACCGTATGGTTACAAAAATTGATTTACTAACTGAAGAAGCACGAATTAAACAAATTGGTATGATGTTATCTGACGATAGTTTAAGTAGTTTTGCGCTTGAACAAGCCAAAATGTTGTTAAGTAATAAATAAAACAAGCACCTTTTATGGTGCTTGTTATTTAATAAAGAAAAAAGGCTTTCGCCTTTTATCTTTTAAAAATTATAAATTAACTAATGCGTTAATTAAACCAATTACAATACCGAATACCATACCGATTACAAGTATCCAAATAATTGCTTTACCCCACCAAGTTTCAGTTGGGCTTACATATGGTTTGGTTTCATCAACTTTTGTATTTTTAACTTTTGTATTTGCTTTTTTTGCCACAGGATTCACCTCTAAATATTATTAATTGTCATATCATTGCTATTATACTATAATAAAGGATTTATTTCAAAGGGTTTTATATGAAAAAAGAAGTTAAAATAATTTTTCATATCGATTTAAATGCTTTTTTTGCTACGTGTTCGATCATTAAGGAACCATATTTAGCAAATAAGATTTTTGTTGTTGGTGGTAGTGCTGCGATGCGAAAAGGCGTACTTTCTACTGCAAGTTACAAAGCTCGAGAACTCGGTATAAAAAGTGGTATGAGCATTCATGAAGCATTAAATATATATCCACAGTTACTAGTCGTTCCATTAGACTTTAAACTTTACCATAAACAATCAATGATATTTTTCAACTTCTTAAATAAATATAGCAATTTGATTTTAAAAGGATCCATTGACGAAGCATATGTTGATATGACGGAGTTATCGAAAACGCGTCATCCTTTAGAAATTGCTAAAGAAATACAAGATACACTCTATAAAGAATACAAACTTCCGGTATCTATTGGCATTGGACCAACATTGTTTTTAGCTAAAATGGCTTCTGAACTAAAAAAACCTTTAGGTATAACTGTTATAAGAAGAAGAGACATTGAAGAAAAAATTTTACCACTTCCTATTAAAGATATGTTTGGGATTGGTAAAAAAACCGCACCATTACTTGTAGAGCGCGGAATATTAACCATTGGTGACTTTTTAAAAAAAGAAAACAAATCCAAAATTCTTGAGATTATGAAATTACCGATGTATGAGTCCTACATTGAACATATCTTAGGTTATAGCAGCGATGTTGTAGATCCTAAAAAGTATGCCATACCAAAGTCTGTAACAAACGAAACGACACTAAATTTTCCTATTGATCAAACGGATTTAGTTATTAACGAAATTAAAGAAATGTTTTCAATTGCTTATGACCGCTTAATTAGTGATGAATTGATTGCTAAAGGTGTAACCATTAAGTTTAAAACAAAAGATTTTAAACTAATTACGCGTAGTCAAGTCTTAAATGATTACACGGATGAGCGTGATATTTTATATCATGCGATTGAAGAACTTGTTGAACAGCACTATAAAAACGAACCTGTTCGCTTAATCGGATGTGGCTTTTATCAAGTCATGCAAAAGCGTGATTTAAAAATTGATTATAATCTGTTCACATATGATACAATGAGTAAGCGCGAAAATGATTTATTTAGAGTTATGGATAGTATTAATAAGAAATATCCAGATAGCGTAAAAAAAGGCGTTAAAGACAAAATATGATATAATAAGAAGCGGTGATTTCATGTACATAGAAACAAAATTAAAAGAATTAAAATTTGATAAGGCGACACCTATACAAGAAGGTGTTTTTAAGGCTTTTAGCCAAAATAAAAACATTGTTGGTGTAGCAAAAACCGGAACAGGAAAGACACACGCGTATTTATTGCCTGTCTTAGGTAAAATAGAAAAAGATTTTGAACAAGTTCAAGCAGTTATTATTATTCCAACAAATGAACTTGTTAACCAAGTTTACGATATGTTAATGATGACAGATGATTCGTTTGATGTTATGAAAATTAACGCATTAACCGATAGTGTTCGTCTACAACAAAAATTAAGTAAAAAACAACCGCAAATCGTTATTTCCACGCCACAAAAATTGTATGAGTATGTGGTAAATCAAAACATCTTAAAAATACAGTATGCGAAATATTTAGTATTAGATGAAGCGGATATGATGTTCGACTATGATTTTCTATCAATGATTGATCCATTGTTATCAGCAATGCCAAAGACGAAGTATCTATTGTTTTCTGCGACAATTAATGAGCAAATGAAACCATTTATTTCAAAATACTTTGGACAATACGAACTTGTTGATACAACAAAAACCGATGTCTTAAAAATTGAACATCGCTTAATTATTACAAAGTATAAGTCAAGACTGGATGTATTAACGGATATTGTTAATAACTTAAATCCATATTTAGCATTTATTTTTGTAAGTAAAGTTGAAGACCAACAAACAGTCTTTGAACATTTATCTGAAATGGGTGTTAATGCAACCTATATCAGTTCAAAACTTGGTATTCGTCAACGTACAAAAGTCATTGAAGAAGTAAGAAATTTAAAATATCAATATGTTGTAGTAAGTGATCTTGCTGCACGTGGACTTGATTTAAAAGTGAGCCACGTCATTCATTACGATTTACCAAGTCATTTAGAATTTTTTATGCATAGAAGCGGTAGAACAGGACGAATGAATGATACGGGTATTGTTATTACTATTCAAGACGAAATTGATGTTAGGAAAATTGAGCGTTTAAGAAAACAAGGCATTAACTTTATTACATATGATATTACTAAAAATGGTTTTGAAAAACGAGAAAAGAAAAACAAAGATGCTGAAATTATAAAACAAGCATTAAAACAAGTTAAAAAACCTAAAAAAGTCAAACCAAATTATAAAAAGAAAAATAAAGAAGCTATTTTAAAGGCTCAAAAGAAATTACGGAGGAAAAAATCATGATTATTATTGGATCCCACGTTGGCATGAGTGGTACGAAAATGTACCAAGGTTCTGTAGAAGAAGCTTTAAACTATGGTGCCACAGCATTTATGGTGTACACAGGTGCACCACAAAATACAATTAGAAAGAGCATTAAAGATTTAAACATTGAAGCTGCAAGTGATCTTATGGCAAAAAGTGGTCTTCAATTTGATCATGTTGTTGTCCATGCACCATATATTGTAAACTTAGCAAATCCAGATCCGGAAAAACGTGCATTTGCAGTTGAGTTTTTAACAAAAGAAGTTATTCGTACAGCAAGTATGCATGTAAAACAAATGGTTTTACATCCAGGGAGTGCTGTTGGTTTAGATAGAGAACAGGCGGTAACTTGGATTGCTCAAGGCTTACAACAAGTTATAGACAACACAAAGGACTTAGACGTAAAGATTGCACTAGAAACAATGGCGGGTAAAGGAAACGAAGTAGGTAGAACGTTTGAAGAATTAAAAGCGATTATTGACCAAACAAATCGTCCAGGACGCCTTAGCGTATGTTTTGACACGTGTCATACACATGACAGTGGTTATGATATTAAAAACGATTTTGAAGGCGTTATGAAACACTTTGATGATGTTGTTGGTATTGAGTATATTAGTGTCATTCACGTAAACGATAGTAAAAATGAAATGGGTGCAAGAAAAGACCGCCATGAAAACTTTGGTTTTGGCTATATTGGTTTTGATGCATTATTAAATATTGTTTACTATGATAAATTTAAAGATATACCGAAAATATTAGAAACACCTTATGTTAATGGTAAGCCACCATATAAATATGAGATTGCAATGATTAAATCAAAAGTATTTAATCCAAATCTTTTAGAAGTAATTGAACATGATGAAAGTCTATGATTTTAATGTCGAAAATATCGACGGAACCCAAACGAGTTTAGACATATATAAAGGTAAAGTTTTATTAATTGTAAATATAGCGACACATTGTGGCTATACACCACAACTTGAAAGTCTTGAAGAACTCTATCAAAAATACAACGATAAAGGTTTTGAAATCTTAGCGTTTCCAACATATCAGTTTTTAGGACAATCTAAAGGAAATAGTCAAAATATTTTAAACTTTTGTAAGTTAAACTATGGCGTAACATTTAAAGTGTTTGCAAAAACAAATGTTAATGGCAAAAAAACAATACCTTTATATCAATACTTAAAGCAAACCGTTGATATTAAAAGTATTCGTTGGAATTTTGTTAAATTTTTAATTAATCGCCAGGGTGATATTGTTGGTCATTATGATTCAAAAATAGTGCCTGAAGAGTTAGAACAAGATCTTTTAAATATACTTTAAAAAAAGTCCTTCTGGACTTTTTTTATAATTGATTTAAAATATCATCTTTTTTTCTTTCGTATTCTTCATCAGTAATTAAGCCTTCTCGATGCAATTTTTCAAGTTCTAAAAGGCGATTAGCAATGGCATTTTGTGTAGAATTTTTTCCTGTTGACATGAATCCTAGAATACCTACAAACAGTGAAAAGAAAATACATATAATTGAAAAGTATATAACGTAGCGACGTTTAGCTAATAACGCTTCATCATCAAGTCTCGTATACTTATAGAAGAAGTATCCAACAACTAAATTAAGTATACATGAGATAAACGTCGTTGTTCGTAGTAAACTTTGAAAGCTTTCTAACTCTTCAACCGTTAAAAGATCTTTATACATTGTAACATCAATACCAGTTGCAAGTGTAAAAATATTGTATAGTGCAAATATAAATGCGACATAACTTGTAATTTTTAGTGTTTTACGTTTCATAATTAAATTGCATCCTCGATGATTTTTTTATAAAGTTCATCGTATTGTAAGCTCATTTTTGTAATACCGTGTTTGATATGCATTGCCTGACGAATAAGTTCTTTAAATGCTGTTGGGTTGTTGTGATAAAGGTCGAGTGCCTCATTGAGTGTATCAATAAATTCTTGACTATCAAAGTTTTCAAATGCGAAACCTACACCAATGCCGGTAAACTTATTGTAGGGAGTAACTGTGTCTTTTAAGCCACCAGTTGAACGAACAAGTGGAAGTGAACCATATCGCATCGCAATCATTTGGTTAAGCCCACAAGGTTCAAATAAACTTGGCATTAAGAATAAGTCACTTGCCGCATAAGCACGTAGTGATAATTGTTGGTCAAAACCGTGTTGGTAACAAACTGAATTTGGGAATTTTTCTTGAAGTTCTTCAAAGTATGTTTCGTATTCTTGCTCGCCTTCACCAACAACAATAAGATTTATGCGTTCTTCAATTAAAAATTGATCAATACTATCCATCATAAGGTTTATACCTTTTTGTCTTGCAAAACGTCCAACAAAAGCTAGAAGTGGTTTATCAGGCATTAAGCTATATTCACTCACTAAGGATTCTTTATTGATTTTTTTACCAATTTCGAAGTTAGTCTCATCATAGGATTGATAAATAAGTTTATCTGTTCTTGGGTTGTATACATCGCTATCAAGACCATTTAGTATGCCGAAAAGTTGATATTGACGGGCTTTTAATGCACCATCAAGTGTAAAACCATAAAAACGTGTAAGAATTTCATTACGGTATGTTTCACTTACCGTATTAATAGCAGATGCGCGCATTATACCGCATTTTAAGAAGTTCACTTGGTTTAAGTGAATGTACGTATAGTTTTTAGCATTAAATAATTTTTCAATTTCTATTGGATATGCACCTTGTTTTTCTAGGTTATGTATCGACAGTAAGGTTTTAATGTTATAACGACTATCAAGACGACTTTTTTCATCTAAAAAGTACGGAACTAAGCTTGTTTGCCAGTCATTGATATGAATGATGTCTGGGAAAAAATCTAGCTTATCCATGGCTTCTAATATTGCAAAATTAAAGAACGTAAAACGTTCTGCATCATCGACATGTCCATAAAAACGACGACGGTCAAAATAGTTTTTACTGTCAACGAAAATATGCTCAATACTGTCATAATCCGTTTTATAAAAAGTAGCTCGTTCGTTAATATCTCCCATTGTTACCGTTGATTCACCAACTTTAGTCATCATTTCTCCGAAACGATGATGGACGTTTTGATAATAAGGTGAAATAATTTTTACCTCATGGCCAAGTTTTAGTAGTGCTTTGGGTAGAGAAGCTGCAACATCGGCTAAACCACCTGTTTTTGAAAATGGATATACTTCACCACTGCAAAAAAGAATTCTCATATTATCATTTCAAGATCTCTTTCTATGAAAAAAATCTTTTCTCCTTCCTTCTTATAATTATACCGAAAAAGTGCTTTTATAACAAGTAAATAAAGGATAAGTATCCTTTAATCAAAGGACGTTTACATCAAATATGTACAAAAATGAGAAAAAACTTGTTTTATCGGTTTGTTTCTTACAAAACATGCATGTTTGATTGAAAAGATACTGATTTTTATGTTATAATCACAATTGACAATTTAGGAGGTCTTTATGGCAAACAAATATGAGAAAATTACGGTTAGACCCGTAACATATGTTTTAATTGGTGCTGCATTAGTTGCTGTTTTATTTATTATTCTGTTACTATCTGGTACTTTTAGATCATCAAAAGACAAGATTTACTATGCATACAAAAACAACACAACACAAGCTGAATCGACATTATCACGTGATCATGCTTATAAGAAAATTTCATTAGCTAAAGCTGAAGAATTAATTGATTCAGGTGAAAACATTTTATTATTCATTGGTACGCCACAATGCATTCATTGTGTAAACCACATCGGTACATTCAATGAATACTTTAATGAAGCAGTTGTTGAAGGTGAAACTGCTACGGCAAGTTCATTCTTTAAAGGTACAATTTATTATGTTGAGTTAAAGGTTATTGGAGAAGCATTCTCTTTACCTAATTTGGGCGATTTTTTATTAAAATACAAAGTTGAACAAACAGAAGAACAAACAACGCACAGATTATTAGCTTTTAGCGAAGGCAAATTAATTGAAGAATACAAAAACAGCCAAACAACACCAGCATCTATTAGAAATAATACACAATATTTCTATAGACAAGTAATTACACAATTAAAAGCGAACTAAAAAAGCACGTCGTGCTTTTTTTGTAGGAGAATTATTATGATTGAAAAAATTAAATTACAATTAAAATCTGAAATTGAATTAAAACTTGATGTAACAGACGTTATTGTTGAGACACCAAAAAAAGGTGGCGCTGATTTAGCAATGCCGCTTTTCGCGATGGCAAAACAATTAAGAAAATCACCAATGGATATTTTTAATACGATAAAAGCTGATATTTTATCGCATAGTGAAGTAGAAGATGTTGTTTTCTTAAACGGTTTTTTAAACATTACGCTAAAACGTGGTAAAGTAGCAAAAGATATTTTAAACACGATTTATCTTGAAGAAGAAAACTATGGTCAATTACCAAACAACAATAAAGTTGTATGTATTGACTACTCATCACCAAACATTGCAAAAAGTTTTTCAGTTGGACATCTACGCTCAACGGTTATCGGTAATTCACTTAGACGTATTTATGAAAAACGTGGTTACAAAGTATTTGGTATCAATCACTTAGGTGATTGGGGAACTCAATTTGGAAAAATGATTGTAGCTTATCAAAAATGGGGCAACAAGGAAGACATTGAAAAAGATCCAATTGATGAACTTCAAAAACTTTATGTTCGCTTCCACGAAGAAGAAGCAAACGACCCAACACTCGAACAACAAGGTCGAGATGCATTTAAAAAACTAGAAGATAATGACCCTGAGTATATCGAATTATGGCGTTGGTTTAGAGAAGAATCTTTAAAAGAATTTATGACGATGTACGATATTTTAAATGTAACGTTTGATTCATATAACGGTGAAGCTTTCTATAATGATAAGATGGATAGAATCGTTGAAATGCTTGAAAGCAAAAACCTACTCAAAGTTGATGAAGGTGCAACCATCGTTGAATTAGAAAATATGACACCTGCACTTATTAAACGTAGTGACGGGGCGACGCTTTACATGACAAGAGACTTAGCTGCACTTATTTATCGTTATGAAAACTATCATTTTGATAAAATGTTATATGTTGTAGGGAATGAACAAAGACTTCATTTCGAACAATTAAAAGCAATTACAAACCTTATGGGCTATAACTTTGATATTGAACATGTGAATTTTGGATTAATTCTTCTTGATGGCAAGAAAATGTCAACAAGAGGTGGTAAAACGAAAAAACTTGATGCAGTTATTGCCCAAGCTGTTGAATTTGCAAAAGCAGCAATATTAGAGAAAAATCCAAATCTTAACAATCAAGATGAAGTTGCAAAAGCAGTTGGTGTTGGAGCAATCATCTTTAATGATTTAAAAAATGAGCGTCACTTAGACGTTGACTTTAACTTAGAAAACATGATTAAGTTTGAAGGCCAAACAGGTCCATACGTGCAATATAGTAGTGTACGTATCGCTTCAATCTTAAAAAATCAAACGATTGATTTAAATTTAGTTGATGAATCATTCTATAAGTTAGATCATTATTTTGATATCGTCATGTTGTTAAGTCAATTTCCACAAATTGTTGATCGTGCGATTGAACAAAATGCGCCAAGCACGATTGCACGATATTTATTACAATTATCTCAAGCATTTAATAGTTTCTACGGAAAACAAAAAGTTATTGTTGAAGATAAGGGACATTTAAACGCGAATTTACTTTTTGTTAAAGCAATACGAACAGTTATTAACGAAGGTTTAAGACTTATTGGAATGACTGCATTAGATGAAATGTAAATAAGTTATAAAAAAAATAAAATTTATTGATACACGCTTAAAAAGTGTGCTATAATAAAAAAGCAATTTTAAATTGCTTTTTAATCCCCGCGTGATGGAATTGGTAGACGTGCCAGACTCAAAATCTGGTGGAGAGATCCGTGCTGGTTCGAGCCCGGCCGCGGGGACCATATTGAATGCATAGGTTTGATACAATATCAGACCTTTTTTATATGCTGGCAGAAAGGGAAAAAACTCCTATCCGCCAGTTTTCTAGAGACCTCTAGTAGTCATATTTATGGCTTTTTATAGGTCTCTTTTTGATTTTCTAATCAACTATTTAACGATTACCCTACTATTTAACGATTAGGCTAGTTTTTAACGATTACCTAACAATTTAACGATTACCCTACTATTTAACGATTGGGCTACTTTTTAACGATTTGAGAAAATAATAGCATATTTTCGAGAATAAATAGCTGAAACATGGACAAATTTGATAAAAAGTGCTATAATTTGAAATAAGATGATATATCTATGGAGTGGAGATTAGTATATGGAAAACCTATATCCGAGTGCTATAAGAAAACTAAGAGCAAAATTGAATATTTCACAAACAGAATTAGCTGCTATTTTAGGAGTTTCTTTTACCTCTGTTAATAGATGGGAAAAAGGACACCATCAACCAACAGTAATTGCTAAAGAGAAGTTGAGAGAGTTATTTATAGAAAACAATATAAAATTTGAGAGGGAAGAGAAATGATTACTGGAGATTTAAAAAACAAGATTGATGAGAAATAATTATGCGATATTTATTTTTTTGATATTGAATGTTGTAATGGAAGAAATATATGCGAATTTGGATATGTTATTACAGATGAGAATTTCAAAATTCTAGAAAAGAAGGATATAACAATTAATCCAGAAAACAAATTTGATTTAACAGGAAGACCTGATGGAAGGGATTTGTATCTTTACTATCCAGAATCAGTCTATTATAGAAGCTATAAATTTCCTTATTTTTATAACGATATAAAAGAGCTCATCGAATATCCTGATCAGTTAATAGTAGGACACGCTATATCAAATGATGCTGGTTTTATTAGAACTGCATGTAGGAGATATAAACTTGCTCCAATCAATTTTAAATTTGCAGATAGTCAAAGAATGTTTTTAGAGTTTGCAAATATAAGAAAGAGCATATCATTAGAAAATGCAGGTGAAACTTTAAGCGTTGAAAAACCTAAGTATCTTCACAAAAGTGATGATGATTCTGAATTAACCATGAATTTAGTAAAAGGAATGTGTAAAGAGCTTGATTGTAATCTTAGCGAGTTGATTGAGTTATGTGATTCTTGCTCTGGTAAAAGTGAGAATTTTGAAATCAAGTATGACGATTTTGAAAAGAGGCAACAAAAACGATATGAATTAGCCAAGAGCGGAATTAATAATATGATTAGAGGACGTAATTACAGAATGTTCCTTCAATTCCTTGATGGAGTTAAAGCTCAAGGAGATAAACTATATAAAGTCAAGTAAAAATAATAAATAAATAGAAAAAGACCTAGTTACAGGTCGAAATTGACGATATGTGAGTCAATATAGGTAGCTACAGCCTAACGACTCAAGTTGTGATCAAATGGAATGTTATTGTATTCTATATAGTAAATCATACGAATCAATTTTCGACAGATGTGAGATAAAA
>Ga0209075_1003547_pt1 | contig 12897 bp, 12 predicted proteins | sample Stecom2011_FD_187523 | JGI IMG/M metagenome (GOLD analysis project Ga0209075, IMG submission 187523) | Agricultural soil microbial communities from Utah to study Nitrogen management - Steer compost 2011 (SPAdes) (version 2) | ecosystem: Environmental > Terrestrial > Soil > Agricultural land... | reverse complement strand
TTGATTCCCAAACCGAGATCATTTGCCAGTTCGGCACATTTTGTATAAGGTTCAATCGCTTTGTGATTTCCCAGAGCATACTGATGGGCAAATGCTTCCGTATAAAGCTCAATACGGTCGGTTCCCGTTGCTTTTGCCCCTTCGACCATTTCCAAAACCGGATCTACAAAAATGGAAGTACGAATGCCGTTGCGTTGAAATTCCGAAATAATTTCCTTTAAATAAGTCTGATGTTTTATCGTATCCCAACCTGCATTGGAAGTAATGGCATCCACAGCATCGGGCACCAATGTAACCTGCGTAGGCTTGCATTCCAAAACCAGATTCATAAAGTTATCCTTCGGATTCCCTTCAATGTTGTATTCTGTGTGAACGATGCCTGCTAAATCGCGTGCATCCTGATAACGAATGTGGCGTTCGTCTGGTCGTGGATGAATCGTAACGCCATCTGCTCCAAAACGTTGTACATCTGCAGCAACTTTCAATAAATCAGGAACATTCCCTCCGCGGGCATTCCTCAAGGTCGCTATTTTATTGATATTAACTGATAATTTTGTCATTCCGATAGAAATTTACCAACAAAAATACGAACTAAATTCGCGTTAGTCCCGATAATTTTGATTATTTTGCAATGAATTTGAGTACTTATGACAGAAATACAAAGCTTAATATCACACAAACTTAAGCCGGTCACGTTCGACACAAGGTTTGAAGAACTTGTCCCGTTGCTTGAGCAAACCTCTTACAGTCATTTACCTGTGATCGAAAATGGTATTTATATGGGATCTCTGGCTGCCATTGATGTGATTCCTTCACAAACCAAAACTGTAGGCGATTACCGCTATTCACTTCTTCCTTATTTTGTAAGAAAAGATTCCGGATGGTTTGAAGTATTGGAAAAGTTTGCCCAGTTTGACTGTAACGTTCTCGCTGTTTTAAATGAAAAAAACCAATATACGGGTTATTATCTTTATGAAAACATCTTTCCGTTTCTCAAAGAAACGCCTTTTTTGAAAGAAACCGGATTGAGTATTGTGGTTGAAAAGCATTATATGGATTACAGCATCAGCGAGATTGCTCAAATTGTTGAAACCAATAACAGTAAACTTTTGGGAATTTTTCTGTCTGATCTCAAGAACGACCGTGCTCAGATTACCTTAAAAGCATCATCGGGCAACATCAATGAAATAATTCAGACATTTCGACGTTTTGGTTATGACATCGTTTCAGAACACAATCAGGATATTTACCTGAACGAATTAAAAGACCGTTCGGCCTATTTGGATAAATACTTAAATATTTAGAAAGATGAAATTTGCCATTTACGCACAAAATTACAAACCGAATTATAAAGAAATTGTTGAAAAATTAGTGCGCGCGATACAATCAAACAACGCAATTGTAATTTTTGAAAAAGATTTTTATCAACTATTACAGGAAAACAATGTATTGGATTATACCTATGAAACGTTTTCATCGCATAACGATATCGATGACGACACTTCATTTTTTGTAAGCATTGGTGGCGATGGAACAATGCTGCGTGCTGCTAATTTTGTCAAAAGTAAAAATATTCCCATTGTAGGTGTCAATGCCGGCAGGTTGGGCTTTTTGGCAAATGTACAACAGGACGCCATCGGTTTTTTAATCCCGTTGTTGTTTTCCAATCAATACACTTTGTCGCGCAGAACCTTGTTGACACTGGATCCGGTTACGGAAGAAGCTGCCGATTTTTCGGTAAATTTTGCCTTGAACGAAATCACAATTGCACGGAAAAACAGTACTTCGATGATTACGGTAGAAACCTATATTAATAATGAATATCTAGCCACTTATTGGGCAGACGGAATCATTATTTCCACGCCTACCGGAAGTACAGGTTACAATCTCAGCTGTGGCGGACCGATTATTACTCCCGACAGCAATTGTTTGGTTATAACCCCCATAGCACCGCACAACCTCACAACCCGCCCGTTGATTATCAATGACCGAAGCAAAATAGGAATGAAAATAAAAAGCCGGGAACCGGAATTTTTATTATCTCTGGATTCGGAAACCGCTGCCATCAGCAATGAATCATATATTGAAATTGCTCTGGCAAACCATACGGTCAATATGGTAGAGTTTCCTTCGGTCACTTTTTTAAAGACGCTGCGAAGCAAATTACTCTGGGGAGAAGACAAAAGAAATTAATCACTTCGTGGAAAATCTATTATATTTTTAAAATTATTGGTTTACATTAGTATATTTGCAAATTAATCCTATTATGAGAAGAAAACTATTGATCATATCAGCTTTTTTAGGTGCCTGCACAGTTCAAGCTCAGATTCATGAGCTGGGAGTTACTGTGGGTGCATCTAATTACATTGGAGATATAGGTTCCACAAAATATATCAACCCTACGGATATGGGCTATGGTTTTCAATATCGATGGAATAAAAGTCCAAGACATTCGTGGCGGATTAATTATACCTATATGCCGATTTCGGGCAAAGATTCCGACTCGGATATGCCGTTTAGAAAAGCCCGTGGATTGGAAACAAAAAATACATTGAACGAACTGGTGTTTGGACTGGAATTCAACTTTTTTGAATTTGACCTCCATAACGACTGGTTTGCATTTACACCTTATGTTCATACAGGAATTGCCGGTTTTTCATACAAAGAAACCTATTACAACCAATACTGGAGACAAACAGAAAAAGATACGGAATATGGACTTGCCATACCGGTTACTTTGGGCGTAAAAGCCCTGATCAACAAACGGTTGGTTATCAGTGCGGAAGTAGGTGCGCGTTATGCTCTTACCGACAATTTAGACGGAAACAATCCCGCTAATCCATCCACCAGCATTCAGCCTTTTGGAAATGTAAACACCAAAGACTGGTATGTTTTTTCAGGAATCAACATCTCCTATACTTTTGGGAAAAACCCTTGTTATTGTGCGCCAAGATAAAGAATGAAAGAGAATAATATAAATCCGGAAAAACTTCCCCAGCACCTTGCCATCATTATGGATGGAAACGGAAGATGGGCAAAACAGAAAGGCTTTTTAAGAACCATAGGTCACGAAAACGGTGCAACTGCCGTGAAGCGTGTTGTGGAACAATGTGCCCGTTTGGGAATTCCGTTCCTGACTCTGTACGCTTTCTCTACCGAAAACTGGAACCGACCAAAATTTGAGGTTGATATGCTGATGAAATTATTGGTAAAAGCTCTGCGTAAAGAATTAAAAACTTTACAAGACAATAACATAAAACTCAATGCAATCGGCAATTTGGATCTATTACCTCAATCGGTTCGGAAAGAATTAACAGAAGTTTTGGAAAAAACCAAAAGCAATTCTCGTTTAACACTTTCTTTAGCACTAAGCTATGGTTCTAGAAATGAACTCATTGAAGTCACAAAACAATTGTGCGACAAAGTTAAAAATAATATAATTTCAATTGATGCTATTGACGAATCAGTTATAAATAAGCATCTTTACACCCATAATTTACCCGACGTGGATCTGTTGATCAGAACAAGCGGAGAGCAACGTATCAGTAACTTTTTGTTATGGCAGATTGCCTATGCAGAGTTGTATTTTACGAACGTTCTTTGGCCCGATTTCTCAGATGAGCATCTTTTGGAAGCCTTGACGGTTTATCAAAACCGCGAACGCCGATATGGTAAAACAAGTGAACAAATCAATAAGTAATTTTTAAGATAATGCATCGCAAAAAATTAAAATACCTTTTTCCTTTACTGTTTAGTTTTGTTATTGCAAATGCACAGGAAGAACCTGTAACAATACCAGAACAAACACTTCCCGACACCAACGAGCAGCAGGTGTTCCCCTCTGAAACCAATCAGGCCACACCAAGGCAATATCGTTTGGGATCAATCAAAGTAACCGGAAATTATCATTTCAACGAATTGACTATTTTTACGTATGCCGGTTTAGAAAAAGGGCAAATCATCAACCTGCCGGGAGACGAAATTTCTGATGCAATTAAAAAGCTGTGGAAGACCAAGTATTTCAGCGATATTGCTGTATATGAATCTTCTGTAGAAGGTGATGTCATCGACCTTGAAATTTATCTAAATGAACTTCCCCGATTGAAAGACGTGGAAGTAATTGGTTTGAAAAAAGCAAAAAGAGAGGAAATTCTGAAAGAATTACAACTGGCTGTTCCCAATACAACCACCAGTGGCAGTAAACAAAAAGCCATTAAAATTGCCGAGGGGAAAATCATCAACGAGAATCTTATTTCCACGACCAAAAACTATCTAACCAGCAAATACCGGAAAGATGGTTTTTTCAACACCAAAGTGTCGGTAGAACAAAAACTGCATGAAGATCAGAAAACAGCTGATTTGGTCATTACCATTGACAAAGGAAAAAAAGTACGCATTTCAGGCATAGACTTCAACGGAAATACGCAGCTTACCAATGCCAAACTGCGTAAAGCAATGAAGAAAACCAAGCAGAGAAGTCCGTTGAACCCGATGCGTATTTTTAAACCATCGAAGTACATCGAAAATGAATATAAAAACGATCTGGGCAACCTTATTGATGCATACAAAGAAAAAGGATACCGCGATGCGCGCATTATTTCCGAATCGGTAAAATACAACCCTAAAAAGAATGATGTTGCCATCAACATTGATCTGGAAGAAGGTAAGAAATACTACATCGGAGACATACGTTTTATTGGAAATACCGAATTTCCGGATCAGTATCTGCGTCATACACTTCGTGTCCAAAAAGGCGAAGTTTACAATGGCGTTTTATTGGAAAAACAGGTAAAAGACCATACAAACCCTGACGCAGTCAACATTGAAAACCATTACCAGAATGCAGGTTTTCTCTGGTCTCAGGTAAATTTAATAGAAACCGCCACACGCAACGATACCATCGACTTCGATATTAGAATTATGGAAGGTCCCGTGGCACATATCAATAATATTACAGTTTCCGGAAACGATAAAACCCACGATTATATTATTTTACGTGAACTAACAACCGTTCCCGGAAAAAAATGGGCAAAAGCAGACCTTATAGAATCCATCCGCCGACTGGGAAGTATGGGAATCTTTGACGGTTCTGCATTGAACCCGGAAATCAAAAACGCGGATCATCAGGAAGGAACAGTTGACATTGAATATCAGGTGGTAGAACAGGGACAATCTCAGGTAGAAGTCCAGGGTGGTTACGGTGGACGTACTTTTATTGGTACACTTGCTTTATCGTTCAACAACTTTTCTGCGAGAAACATTTTTAACAAAGATGCTTACAAGCCCTTCCCTATGGGAGATGCCCAGAAGATGTCGTTACGTTTGCAGGCAGCTTCCTATTTCCAGAATTACAGTTTAAGTTTTTCTGAGCCCTGGTTTGGCGGACGCCGCCCTACTTCACTGTTTGGTTCGGTTTCGCATACAAGACAGAGCTATTACAACTGGAATTCGGGAGATGTGGACAGAAATCAGGGGTTAAACATTTCGACAGCCACTGTTGGTATGGCAAAACGCCTGCTGGTTCCTGATGAATATTTCGTATTGTCGCATTCATTGAGTTTCCAATATTATGAGTTAAAGAACTATAATACACCTCTTTTTGCCTTTAGTAATGGTTCGTCTAAAAACTTAGCCTATACCATTGAATTATCCCGTGACAACCGCGGAGGAATTATGCCGGCAATCTATCCGCAGTCAGGAGCTTATTTCAGTGTATCCGGAAAATTCACGTTCCCGTATTCTTTGGTAAACAATGTAGATTACAAAGGATTGGCGGATCTGGAAGAATATAAGAAAAAAACAACTCAGCTGCAAACAAACCCACAAACAGGTGCTGATATTCCGATTGGAAGTTATATTGACGAAAATGGAATGCCTGTGTCTGATTATCGCAATGCTGCTGTGGATGAAGATAGACTGAATCAAAAGAAGTTTAATTGGCTGGAATATTATAAAATCAATTTTAAAGCTGACTGGTACACGACTATTGCAGGCAAATTAGTATTGCGTACACAAGGTCAGTTCGGATTTTTGGGTGCTTACAACAGAGACCGCGGAATCATTCCTTTTGAACGTTTTTATTTAGGAGGAAGCGGAATGATGAATTATACTCTTGACGGAAGGGAAAATGTAGCATTGCGTGGCTACGATGACAACTCACTCACTCCAAGAAAATATGACAATGAATTAGGGTACGAAAGAGAAATAGGCGGTACAGTGTACAATAAATTCTCCTTAGAATTACGTTATCCTATATCATTAAAAGGTCAGATGAGTGCGTACGTTTTAACCTTCGTTGATGCGGGAGCGGCTTATGAAGGCTTTAAAAACTACAATCCTTTTAAATTGCAGCGTTCTGCCGGAGCCGGTGTTCGTGTGCACATGCCAATGTTTGGTTTACTTGGAATTGATTTCGGTTACGGATTCGATAAAGTACCAGGAACAACTCAAATAGGCGGATGGCAAACGCACTTTATTTTAGGTCAGCAGTTTTAATGGCACATTTTTTGAATATTTGGTTATTATGAAAAAATTAGTTTCTCTTTTACTTATTTGTTTGTGCAATGTAGCCTTTGCTCAAAAGGGTCGTATTGCAATTATCGACTCGGACTTTATTAAGAGAAAAATGCCGGAGTATCAGGAAGCTAACAAAGAATTACAAAAACGTGATACGGAGTGGCAATTAGTCATTGAACGCAAAAAAAAGGAAATTAAAGATCTCAAAGACCAGCTCAATGTAGAACGACCATTGCTGACCCAGCAACTTATCGAAGAGAAGGAAGAAGATATTCAGATCATAGAAAAAGAATTACTGGAGTTTCAACAGGAAAAATACAACAGCAAAGACGGCGATTACTTCCGGCAAAGTTTGTCCATAGCAAAACCGATACAAGATCAGATCAATACCATTGTAAAGGAAATAGCTGAAAGAAAACGTTACACAATGGTCATTGACAAATCGACCAGTAGCGAAGCAGCGGTAATGTATGTCAACAGAGCTGATGAAATTTCAGATCAGGTTTTGCGGAGATTAGAACAAGCCCGCAACAAAACCAAACTTTCCAAAAAAGAGATTGCACAGCAGGAAGAAATGGAGCGTCAGTTAGACGTTAAGGAGCGTCAGCGCAACAAACGGGAAGAATTAGAACACCGCCAGCGACTTCTTGAAGAGGAGAAAGAACAGGAGGCACTAAGCGAGAGCATAGCCCCCAACCCTATTTCTGAATCTCCTCAGGAAAAACTGCGCCGTGAACGAATGGAAAAACTGGAAGCCGAAAAAAAAGAGCGTGAAAGAATTCGGGAAGAACGCTTAAAAGAAATAGAGGAACGCAAAAAAGAAGCTGAAAGAATAAGAGCCCAAAAACTAAAAGAAGCTGAAGAACGAAAAGCAAAAATATTAGAAGATCGTCAGCGTTTGGCAGAAGAACGTAAACAAAAAATCGAAGAACAAAGACAACAAAAGTTAAAAGAAGCTGAAGATCGTAAAAAAGAATTAGAAAATAAAAAATAATCTATTACCTTCGCAGGAAAATTTTATAAGTCAATTTAAAATTAAACATCAAAATGAGAAATTTAAGAAAATTATTTTTAGCAGTAATAATGATTGTAGGAATGAACGTGGCACAAGCACAGGAAGTTGCTCACATCAACATTTCAGAACTGATCCCCGCTATGCCGGAATCAAAAGCTGCTCAGGATGAATTAACCAAAATGCAGGAGAAACTCAGAGCTGATTTACAAAAAATGCAGAATGAGTATATGCAAAAAGCTGAAAGTTACCAAAAAGAGGCTGCAACAGCAGGCGATGCTTTAAACGAAACCCGCGCAAAGGAATTACAGGACATGGAACAAAGACTGTATATGTTTCAACAAAATGCGCAACAAGATTTAGAGAAAAAAGAATTGTCTTTAACCGAGCCAATTTTTACCAAAGCACAACAGGCAATTCACAAAGTTGCACGTGCAAAAGGATATAAATTCGTATTAGATTCAACCATTGGCAGAGGAGTTATCTTAGCAGACGGTCCGGATATTATGCCAGATGTAAAAAAAGAGTTGAATATAAACTAAAAGTTCATCAACTAACAACATTAAACTACCTAAACTTTTAGGTAGTTTTTTTATTTTTGTCTTTATGAACAACGATACAAGACCTATTGGTTTATTTGACTCAGGAATCGGCGGAACAACGATCTGGTTTGCGGTACACAAGCTGCTCCCCTGCGAAAATACCATTTTCATAGGCGACAGTGCTCACGCTCCATACGGGCAAAGGTCGAAAGAGGAGCTTATCGCCCTTTCTGTAAAAAACATTGACTGGCTTTTAGAAAACAATGTAAAACTGGTCATCGTTGCCTGCAATACTGCAACTACCAATGCGATTGAAGAATTGCGAAGTATCTATGAAATTCCCATTATAGGAATAGAACCGGCTATAAAGCCGGCTGCTCTCAGCACCAAAACAAAAAAAATAGGTGTGCTTGCTACTGAAAGAACCCTTAGCAGTTACAAATATGCCGAAGCTCAAAAACACTTTCCTGACATTACTTTTATCAATCAGGCAGGGCATAAAATTGTTCAGCTTATCGAAGAAGGTCAGATATATTCCAAAGAAATGGAAACACTTTTGAGAGAATATATTACCCCAATGATTGATCAGCAAATCGATTATCTGGTATTGGGATGCACACATTATCCCTATTTATTACCGATTCTGAAAAACGTAGTTCCGGAAAACATTCAAATCATCGATTCGGGAGAAGCGATCGCACTGCAAACCCAAAGAATTCTCCAAACAAACGATCTGCTAAAAACGGATGGTTTGCCGGGAACCTCCTTGTTTTACACGAACAAAGATGTAGAAATCCTCCAAAGTTTTATAAACGGATACGGCACAGCTGAAAAGATTGATTTTTAAGATCAAACAGGCTATTTTAAGACTTTTACGTCAATACTTGAAGATTTTTACGACCAATCATTTTAAGGTTTGTCTGGAAAAAGGGTAATATATTAGGCAAAATTTGCCCAATATATTGGCTTTACTGTATACATTTTTATACTTATTTTTGAAGAAAATTTTATATAAATGATAGTAGGTACAAATTTGAAAAGGTTGAGAAAACAAGTAAGATATTCTCAACAAGAGATGTCAGAAATGTTAGGTATAGACAGAAAAACTTACGGGAACTGGGAAAATGGAAAGACTGACGTAAAAACAAAATATATAGTTGAACTGGCAAAAATATTTCAAATAGAAATAAATGAGCTTTTTAAAAATAATTCTGAAAGTTAAGCCATCTTATAAATTCATTGTCAGCATTTTAAAAAAATAAAAAACCGTTTCAAAATGAATCTTGAAACGGCTTCTTAACTTCAATTTTTATTATTCTTCACGATCGTATTTACAACAAAAGTGCAACCCTTCGTAATCGTCCTGTGAAGCCTTTACTTCTTTTGTATCGTGTCCGGCTTCGGCAACTGCTTTTTGAACCTTTAAAACATCGGTTTTATTTTCATCTAAAATCAAATAAAGTTTTTGGTTTTCCGCATTCCAATCGGCAGATTTTACTCCTTTTACACCAAAAGCTGCTTTTTCGATACGCTTTTTACACATATCGCAATTTCCTTTTACTTCTACATCTGCTTTGGCATTTTTACTCTTTTTTTCTTGAGCCTGACTTGAAAAAGCAACACCCAAAACCGCCAGCATCATTATTACATATTTTTTCATTTTGTCTGTATTTTAAATTTAAATAAACTGTTCTTAATTACGAGTTACTAAAGTAATTAAAAATTTTAATAGAACGTCTTCCTTTGTGAGAAAGGCAACGAACTTCATTTCTATTTAATTTTAAACCGTAAACCTGCATAATACATTTGCCCAAAAATCGGACCATAAACAATAGTACTATCAAATTCATTGCCAAAAGGATCATCAGCCCCTAAAATAACACGATGTTGACGATAATTGCTAATATTTTCTCCGCCAACATACACTTCAAACGTTTCCGAAAACACTTTGGTTACCTGCGCATTTATTGTAGAAAACGGATTGGTATAATCAGCCAGTTGATTTTCTGCCGAATTGTCGCCGGTATATGGTAAACGCTGCTTGCCTAACCAATTCCAGGTAGCGTCAAACTTCCAGTAGCTTCCGTTGTGCTCGTGAGTAGAAAACTCCAGATTGGCAAACAAACGGTGTTTTGCCTGCAAGGGACGTTCTAATGTTTTATCGCCATACGTTGTTTGAATATCGTAATATTTATAAGCTGTTCTTAAATTTAAGTGCTTGACAAGGTTGTAATTTAATTCAGCCTGAAATGAGTTGGCATACGATTTTCCTTCTAAATTATAGAAATTTACCGAACGTGCAGATTGATCTAAATCCACCACAATCTGGTTTTGAAAATCGGTACGGTAAAAATCCAGCGTGATGTTTGCATTTTTGTTCAAAAACAAGAAATCCTGCGATAAACTCAATCCGTAATTCCATGCAATTTCAGGATCCATTCCGTAAGCTTTTCCACCATTATTTTTAATATGAAATTCACGGGAACTTGCAAACAGGTATTGGTTTTCAGCAAAAATATTAGCCAAACGCTTGCCACGTCCCGCAGACACGCGCAAAGTGGTTTTCTCCCACGGATTGTAACGCAAATGCATACGCGGAGTTACAAAAGCACCCAGACGATTGGAATTGTCTGCACGTATTCCCAAAACCATTGATAAGTTGTCCATATTATCATAGGTATATTCCATAAATGCTCCGTAGCTCGTATCGGTTCTGTCGTAATGATTTGCTCCATAATTTTCAACAAATTCGGTATAATCATCATACATAAAACTTGCTCCGGTCGAAAATTTGTGCATCGTATTACTGATGATAGAGCTGTATAAAAAGTTGGAATAAATACTTCTTTGAGCAATGTCAAATTGATTTAAACCAAAGTAGGAATTTTGCCGATGATAACTGAACGCATTTTGCCAACCAAAACTTTTGTAGGGCTGGTCGGGAAAAACGTAACCAACTTTCGCACTAACATCAAATTTGTCTGTATTCAGTTCAGAACCCCATTTATCAGTGCTAAGTTTGTGGATGTTTTTATCAAAATCAATTTCTCCCGTTTGTTTTTCATCTTTCATATAACGAGCGGTCAAAAAAGCAATCCAACCTTTTTCTAAATTTTGATATTGCCAGCGATTCATCACATTGATCTGGCTTCCCAACGGATTATCGAGGAAACCATCGTGATTCATATCATTCTTTTTTACACGCGTATTTCCGTGCACAAAAAGAGAAGAGCTCCATTTATCCGACAACTTTTCATTGATATGAGCATTTATTTCAAAACGCGCATCGGTAGAACCGTATAAGTTCAGAAAAAACGGAATGTCGTTGCCCGGCTTGATCAGCTCGGTGTTTATTTGTCCGGAAATCGACTCAAAACCATTTACTACACTTCCCGCTCCTTTTGTTACCTGAATACTTTCGACCCAGGTTCCCGGTGTAAACGACAAACCATACGCCTGTGAAGCACCGCGGACACTCGGAATATTCTCTTCGGCAATCAAAATATAAGGACTCGTCAAACCTAACATTCTGATCTGTTTGGAACCTGAGATAGCATCTGAGAAATTCACATCAATAGAAGGATTGGTTTCAAAGGATTCTGCCAGATTACAACAAGCAGCTTTCAGTAATTCGCCGCTGTTCATAATCTGTGTATTCGTTGCCCCTTGTCCACGCTGCGTATTTCTTTTGCTGGTGGTAATAACCAGTTCACTCAAATCATCTTCGGGTTGAATGGTTAAGGAATAATAATGTTCCGGATCGTTGAATTCGGCTTCAAAAACCTCGTATCCCACGGCATAAATATACGCTATGGAAGGTTCGTTTAACGTTACTTCAAATATTCCGTGATGGTCTGTTGTTGCAGCCACACTATCGTTGATCATAACCTGTGCAGATTCCACAGGACTATTCATTGTATTTAAAACTTTGCCCCTGTAAGTATCCTGAGCAAAAACGGATTGCATACTTAACGCACACAATACCAATAAAGTATATTTCATAAAATTGCATAACTAAATTAAACATTTCTTTTTTGCGAAAAAAATGTCTTGTTATGCGTAGAGCAGATATTGATGGTATAATTTGTATAAAGGCGGTGCATTGCTTTCACAATGAAAAGCGGCTTCGATCTTTTTGGGAAGACGTACTTCTGAAAGAACCAAAGGCTGAAGACTGTATATCGCCGGAATCATAAATTCCGAAAATTGTGGTGACGGGAAAACTTTTACCGCAACCTCATCTGTTTTTTGTGTGATGGTTTCGTCTTTGCAGCAATCTTTATCAACCGGTTCGTCTTTTTCCTTACAGCACGGTTTTTCCTCCAGTTCTTCATCACAACTCATCGATGAAGCGTATCCAAGTTCGATTTTTTCTATAATGTTTCCGCAATAATGAATATTAACTGCCAACCCTAAATTGGAGAAAAGTAAGGTTGCGGTTAATAATACACTATATAAGTAACGTTGAAACATTCGCTTTTGGTCTTGTTTTAAGATTTTGTAAATTTACAAAAAAAAGATCATGACTTTAAAACAATTAAAGAATACTTTAACAGACCTTTTCCAAAGCAGCGATGCAGTGGAGGAAAAACTGCAAAAAACCTGCGAACTTTTACAATCAAATGTAGCGCATTATGACTGGGTGGGCTTTTATTTTGCAGACCACAACCACAAAACGTTGCATTTGGGTGCGTATGCCGGCTTGCCTACCGACCATACAGTTATTCCGTTTGGGAAAGGCATTTGCGGACAGGTTGCAGAGAGTAATCAGACTTTTGTGGTGGACGATGTTGCTGCACAAGACAATTATATCTCGTGCAACATCAA
>Ga0209075_1003546_pt1 | contig 12897 bp, 7 predicted proteins | sample Stecom2011_FD_187523 | JGI IMG/M metagenome (GOLD analysis project Ga0209075, IMG submission 187523) | Agricultural soil microbial communities from Utah to study Nitrogen management - Steer compost 2011 (SPAdes) (version 2) | ecosystem: Environmental > Terrestrial > Soil > Agricultural land... | reverse complement strand
CTATAGCCCCCCCAAGGCGTTTATGCTGATAATTGCTGGCGAGCACGCAAGCCTAGGGGCAGAGGTTGTGTACGAGGCTAAAGACATTACCGGTAGTTTTTCTATTAGGCTTGCGCCGTGGAGCTTGGATCAAGCGCTTAAACACGCTTACGCAGAGCAAATATTCCGTGCAATTGGCAATGTGATAAAAGTCGGCAGTAGTTCTTGGGACGATTATTTAGCCGCCATCCCCGCACTTGCCACTGCCGATAAACGCCCCAGTGCATTTTTAGAGACGGCTGTATACTCTGACGTGTCTGGTATTGCACTAATAGTGGGATGGTCGATGGCATCTGAATCTATGTGGGTAGAAGATGATCAAGGTAACGCCCACGCAATAAAGTCGATATACAGAACCAGACGGCCAGATGTAGAGTCGCAGCATGGCGATGAGGTCAAACCCAACTTAATTAAACCCGGCTTAATTGCAGCGATTGAGCTAGATGCAATGCCACAAAGCTTAACTCTTTGGGCTATCAATGATGGAGTTAAAGTAGTTTTGGGCCAGTGCTCCGTAAACTATATGGGTCCTTCGCCTGAACGTGCGGCCCAGTGGCTATTTTCAATCGCAGCACCTATGGCCGATATGTCAAAACGAATCGAAGCAATAGACGAGCCATTTATCGCTCCGTTATTAAGTGCCTGGAATAATGATTTAAAAAAAGTAATTCCAGAGGTGTGCGATTACGGGGTGTTGTCAGCGCAACCCTTGGTGAGTGTGGTAGTTCCTTTGTACGCTCGTCACGATTTTATGGAGTACCAGTTAATGGCTTTTGCCGATGACGACTGGTTTAAGCAGTATGTCGAGCTTATTTATGTAGTCGACGATCCGCGTTTAATCGAGCGAGTTAAAAATGATTCAGAAACTTTCGAGCTGTTATACCAAGTACCGTACCGCGTGGTGTATTCCGAGGTAAATCGTGGCTTTTCTGGCGCCAACAACATTGGCGCTAAACACTCAAAGGCAAACCACTTGCTGTTTTTAAACAGCGACGTATTTCCTAAAGACAAAGGTTGGTTGCAGCCACTATTAAAAAGCTTAAATGACAATCCTAATTTCGGTGCTGTGGGTCCGGTGCTTGAGTACGGTGATGGATCAATTCAGCATGCCGGTATGGATTACAAGTACCGTAGAGATATAGGTGTCTGGGTTAACTATCACCCCAAAGCAGGGTTAGATACATCAAGTGTGATGGGTCAAGGCCTGCGAGAGGCAAAAGCCATAACCGGTGCGTGTGTGCTAATCAGCAGGCGATTATATAAAATCATCGATGGATGGTGCGAAGATTACCTGATAGGGGACTTTGAAGACTCAGACTTGTGCTTCAAAATACAAAGTAAAGGGCTCGCTTTAGGGGTAGATACCAATGTGGCGTTAACTCATCTAGAACGGCAGTCTTTTACCGATTTAGGCACGCCAGAGTACCGGACAAAAGTGGTTATCTACAACGCAGTAAAGCACCAAAACAAGTGGCATCAAGGAGACAGCGTAGATGAGCAATAAACAGCGTATATTAGTGGTGTCTCATGGCCACCCAGACTTCTCCTTAGGCGGCGCAGAAGTAGCAGCTTATAACTTATACTTAGGTTATCAACAACAGCCTGAGGTAGAACAAGCCTGGTTTTTAGCACGGGTAGATCGCGGCGGCGCACCCACGGGTAAAATATCCATACGCCGTAAAAATGAGTACCTGTGGGAGCAAGGCATTAGCGACTGGACGATACTATCGACAGAAAACAAAGGTGCTCTAGAGACTCAATTTCGCGCTCTGGTCGAGGAGCTTAAACCTACGGCGGTGCACTTTCACCATTATGCTCACATGGGCTTAGAGGTTTTCAGGGTAGTAAAAAATATAAACCTTAATATAAAAGTGTACTTAACGCTGCACGAATACATGGCTATTTGCCAAAACAATGGGCAAATGGTTAAAACAGACACTAATTTATCTTTGTGTAACCAATCAAGCAAAGACGATTGCGCAAGGTGTTTTCCTGCCCATAGCCGGGAGCATTTTTGGCTGCGTAAATACCGTTTCTTAAATTATTTTAATCTGATCGATCACTTCTTCTCGCCCTCGCAGTTTTTAAAAGATCGCTACGTCGCGTGGGGGTTAAAAGCGTCAGATATAACCGTTATAGAAAATGCCCAACAGTTTAAAAAAACCATACCACCCCGGACTATTAAAGAGGGTGAAGGTCGTAATAAATTTGCATACTTTGGGCAGGTAACTCCATATAAAGGGTTAGACATATTGCTTAAGGCGCTTAATCGGTTACCCAAAAAAATACTAAAAACGCTTCATGTTGAGGTGCACGGAGCTAATTTAGACACTCAACCAGCAGCAGTGCAGGAATCGATTCATGAGCTGCTAGACCCATTGGTAAAAGTTGGCGTGGTAACCTGGAGTGGCCCGTACCAGCCCGATGAGGTGCACGAGCGTATGGCTAACGTCGATTGGATATTAATGCCCTCTATCTGGTGGGAGAACTCACCAATGATCATTCAAGAGGCCTTTAGAGCCGGCCGCCCAGTCGTATGTTCTGATATCGGCGGTATGAAAGAGAAAGTAATAAACAAGCATAATGGTGTGCATGTGCGAAACCGAGACGCGAGCAGCTGGGCCGAAGCAATAACCGAGTTAGCATTGCCAGAGTACCCCTACGATAAACTTGTTGAGGGCATAAAGCCCCCCTTAAGCGAGAGTGAGTCGGCAGAGGCTCATTTGCAGAAGCTCTTATAATGTAAAAACGAAAATAAAGCTTAGAGTAGTTTCGTTTTGGGCTCTTGTGGGTTCGTAGGAGTGACACATGACCCAGTCTTATAGGGAGAATAAAGGCGAAATAATATAATAAATATGTTTAGAGTATGAACATCAAAAAGTCAGAGTGACTTAAAGATTGATTTGATAACCCAAGTAATCGAACTCTCAAATAGAATCAATGAAGATAAAACATAGGTATTCTTTTGTTTCGAAAGTGGCCTGCTCAAGGTTACGTTATTCGGTTGCTATAGCCAAAGGGTGTATTCCAGAGGTTGGAAATAAAACTGGGTATACGCTAATAACACGACTTTATCAGTAATTTTAGGTGAGGCCTATAACGCTAAGTATAAGTTAATAGTGCTCAAGTGTCTTTTTTAAGGTAGGCAAGTTATATCTAGATGAAATGGTGGGCCAAGAGGCTACCACTTAAAATCCTGAAGAAACGGTATAAAGGACAGAGACATTAGGTTGTGCAGGTTGATCAAATGTAACATATGATTTTCATCAACAGAGTACTCGTTCGGTGCGTTAATTGAAAGTTTTAATAAACAGCAGAATAACGTGCATGGGGAAAATTTAAGTTGTAATAGGGGTTGAGCGATGAGTAGGGAGAAGTTTAAATTGTATTTTCATTGTGGCGCAGGTAAAACTGGCACGTCATCGATTCAGAATGCGTTACGGCTAGGGCGGGATGAGTTAAAAAAACATAACGTTCAATACTGGGGCTTGATGTTGGAGTTTGCGCCAGTTAAGAAGTACGACTGGCAAGTTGCATCTGAAAGCAAAAGGTTTTTAAAATTAAATGTAGTTGAAGCACTGGTGCAGGTAGAGGAGGTTGTTAGGGAGTCAATTGCGATAGCAGTAAAAGAGGGGGTAGAAGCTGCAGTTTGGAGTAATGAGCTATTTTTTGGGCGTCACGATACTGTTTTAGGGGCGTTGAAGAAAATGGAAAGGGAGGGTTTAAGCATTGACGTGATAATGTACTTACGAAGGCATGATGCATGGGCAAAATCAGCGTATGTGCAATGGGGCATAAAGCATAAAACATATTCGGGGAAAGTTAAAACGTTTAAGGAGTATATTAAAGAGCGACCAGTGCGTTTTTTTGATTCCGTAAAGCCATGGGTTGATGCCTTTGATAGAAACTTCTACCTGTGTAATTTTGATGAGATACAGGATGTAGTCTCTCACTTTTTAAGCATCATAAGCATGGATGGTAAAGTGAGATCATGTCGAGTGAATGAGACACCTACGCCAGAAGAGTTAGTTCTTCGTAAGTTGTTTAATGATCGAGTTGCTGGTGAGGCAATGCCCAGCCGTTTTGATCAACTAGTCGGAAGCAGAACAATAGATGCAGGTCTTGATATTGCAAACATTATAGATGAGTTGATGCCTACCTCCGATGACCTTGAAATGGTTTCTGTTGATTCTAAAGAAGATCGGCGATTGGTGAATGAGGTTCTAGAGAAATTTAACCAAAAACCATTAAAAAGTGATCGACTTATTGTACAAAATGCTGAGTTTAGTCATGAAATGATGCTTGGTTACCTTGCACAAATTGTGATAAATCAAGGAGTTAAAATAGAAAGTTTACAAAAACAGCTGCAAGATCTAGCTGGCAAGAATAAATCTTGATAGTTCTAACTTATACCCGCCCACTGCAGTTGATTGTAATGTTTTAATGATACGTTGAGTTAAGCCCGCGGATTCAACCTTTAGGTTGACTGTAACCTAACTTTTGATTGTAGTTTAATTAGAAACCTCTGTGACCTTGATTTCTATTACCTGCTCGGGCTTGTCTTTAACGAATGCTAAAAGATTGGTTAATCCGCTATTTTTTTAGATTAAGCACAGGTTCCAGTCTGTTGCACGTTATAAGTAATTAAATGCATGAATAAATATTTTTTTGATTTACTGAATTGTGTTGCGAGATAAATATCATGAATTGAGGTAGGTAATATGTTCGATATGTACGGTATATCCACAAGTTCACATGTTGTACCTAACGATATAGAAGAGTTTAGGGTTGGGTTTTCTCACAACACTGGGAATTTAATCTTTCACTATGCATACGAGTTGCTTGTAGATGGTTCTGGCAGAAAATTCCCTTGGCGTACGGGTTCTGAAATTATTAATAATGAATCTAAAGGGATGATTGCACCAATGGCAAATCACTTAGGGGGGCATGTTGATCTAGGGGTTAGTGGGCCAAGAATAAAGGGGGTGAGAGTGCCTGTGGTCGCTATGGGGTTGGGCGCCCAGTTTGGAATAAATAAATTAGACGTCAATAAAATTCCAGAAGGAACAAAAGAATGGTTAAAAGTTTTGGCTTCGACAACCGATAAGGTAAATATATCGGTCCGTGGCGATGATACTTATAAGTTAATGTGTGAGCTAGGTTTTGAAAAGTCAACAGTTGCCCTTGGTTGTCCTTCGTTATTTATTAATAAAAATAGATCCCTTGGGGCTGATATACGTAGAAGGCTAAAATCATTATCTTCATCAAATGTTCGTTCTGAGGCTGTAGTTGTCGCTGGAAACCCTTTCAGGAAAGAGTTTAACAAAGTGGAGAGAATGCTTATTAACTGGGTGGAAAATTACGGTGCGGAATACATTGTTCAGAATCCTAAGCCTTTGATCGAGCTGTCATGTGGATGGTCAGTAGACGACCTTAATTGTGATATTGTTCGAACAAGCTGGTTTCCTGGGTTATCGAATATGGATGTAAAAAAATGGTTTAAAGAAAAGTCGAAAACATACATATCTGTTCCTCAATGGATTTTTGATCTTTCGGGTAAAGAAGTTTGTATCGGGACGAGAATCCATGGGGTTCAGGCTGCAATTCAGGCCGGCACACCTGCTCTTTGCCTTTGTGTTGATTCTCGTACAAAAGAGTTGTGTGAGTTTATGAAAATTCCTCATTTAATAGCTTCAGATCTGAAGGAGAGTTTTACTATTGATGAAGGAATAAGTTTTTTGAGGGATTGGGATTGGGGCTTGTTTGATGAAAATAGGGTTGAGTTGGCAAAAAAAACCAGAGACTTTCTTGTGGGTAATGGAGTGTCACTAAGAAAACACTTAAGTAGTTTATGTTAATGGAATTTTTGAGGTGTTGTTAATATTTAAGTGGCGTTACTTTAAAGGGCTTATTAGGCGCTGTGTTAATTAACGGCATTGGAGGTTTTGATGTTAAGCCGCTGCTCATATGTTGCTTCAGAGTCTATTTTAGTAACCTCCTAGTTTATGTAACTATCAGTATTTAGTGCATGTCATCCTGCATTTAATGAAGAATTAAAGTCAAGAGAGAGTTCATTTTGATGTCAGTTTTGTCATTCTTATGAGCAAGGAGAATGACGCAAAAAAACTCAGATGACTGAAGTTATACCATTATATTTTGAGAGCTTTAATTTTAAGTGTCAGGCTTACGAGATTTTGTATACTTTTATAAGGCACGATATTAATGAAATTTATTAAAAGCCTGTTGCGCGTGATTGCACAAAGTTTGCCGGGGCCGGTGCGGCGTTGGTTGCGCGGCTATCATGGCCTGTCGGTTTGGTATCAGGGCAAGGTGTTAAATTATAAGCCGGCACTTGCGCCTACCGATGCCGCAGGTTTGGTGGTGTATGGCGCGCAGGCGGATGTTAAGGCGGCCGAGTGGGGCGCGCGCGTGGCCCGTGCTGGTGGATCGGTTACTATTAGTATTGTGTGCCCAGTGTATAACCCCAACATCGCGTTGCTGGCCGAGGCGGTTAATTCGGTGCTGGGGCAGAGCTATAAAAACTGGCAATTGATTTTGGTGGACGACGCCTCGACCGATGCGGCGGTGCATGAGTATTTACGCAGCTTAGATGACTCGCGTATTAAGGTGGTGTTTAGGCCACAAAATGGGCATATATCAGCCGCCTCTAACTCGGGCTTGGCAGTGGCAACGGGGGCTTATATCGCGCTGCTGGATCAAGACGATGTGTTGCACAAGCATGCCTTATTGGCGATGGCTGATGCGTTATTGCGCCACCCCAATGCGGCGCTGGTGTACACGGACGAGGATAAGTTAAACGCTGCCGGTGAGTTTTATCAGCCGCACTTTAAGCCCGACTGGAGTCCGGATTTATTTTACAGCAATAATTATGTGTCTCACTTAGGCTTATACCGCGCCGATTTAGTCCAACAAGTGGGCGGTTTTAGTGTGGGCTTAGAGGGCAGCCAAGATTACGATTTGGCGTTAAAGGTAATTGCTAAAGCTAACTGGCAAGACATTATTCATTTGCCTTATGTGTTGTACCACTGGCGCGCGCTGCCGGGTTCTACCGCTTATGCGGCCAGTGAAAAATCTTACACAGTAGCCGCCGGTCGGCGTGCTTTGCAAAACCATTTTAAACACAACCCCAGTGTGAGTGAGGTAAACCTAAGCGAGCTGCCCAATACATATCGGGTGAATTTTAAGGTGCCTATGCCAGCGCCATTGGTGGATATTATTATCCCCACCCGTAACCAGGGGGATTTGTTGCGCGGCTGCGTTGAGTCTATTTTGCACAAAACCGATTACCCCAACTACTGTATTACATTGGTGAATAACCAGTCGGATGATCCCCACAGTTTAGAGATACTTAACCGCTTGGCGCAGCACCATAAGGTTAAGCTGTTGCAGTACGATAAGCCGTTTAACTACTCGGCTATTAATAATTTCGCCGTGACACAAACTCAGGGTGATATTGTGTTGCTGCTGAATAACGACACCGAGTTAATCACCCCCGGTTGGTTAACCGAGATGGTCAGCCTTGCGAGCCGCGACTATACCGGTTGCGTGGGGCCTAAGCTGTTGTACGCCGATAACACTCTGCAACACGGCGGGGTTATTTTGGGCGTGGGCGGTGTGGCTAACCATTCGCACTTGGGTTTTTCCGACTCGCACCCTGGCTATTTTGGCCGTATGACCATAAGGCACAATGTGGCGGCGGTAACCGGTGCCTGTTTAATGGTGCGCCGCGAGGTGTGGCAGCAGGTGGGCGGCTTAAACGATACTCAGCTGACCATTGCTTTTAACGATGTGGATTTTTGCATAAGAGTGATGCAGGCGGGTTATTACAATGTGTTTACCCCGTACGCAAAGCTGTATCATTACGAGTCTAAATCGCGCGGTAAAGAGGACACCCCAGAAAAGTACCAACGATTTACCCGCGAGGTAGAGTATATGCAGGCAACCTGGCCTGATGTGCTGGCGAACGATCCGTTTTACTCGCCTTATTTAACCCGCACGACGACCGATTATAGCCTGAGCGAGACTCTATGACGTTTTATTTTATTCATGTGCCCAAAACCGCGGGCACCTCTTTTAGAAAATCCTTAGAAGACCAGCTAGGGCACGACTCTATCGCTTACGATTACGGCCGTTTTGTGGATGAGACTCATCCGTTAATACGCGAGCAGGTGTACAAAGGCTCGGTTTACGATGCCCGCACTAAGCTGGCGCAGTTTGCTGTTATAGCCGGCCATGTGCCGCTAAATAAATACATACCCATTACCGGAGTGGCCCGTTGCGTAACCTTTGTGCGCGACCCATTGCAACGCACTTACTCGGATTATTTGCACAGCAAACGTCATCATGATTTTAGCGGAGGCTTAGAGGAATATTTAAAAAGGCCCCAGCATCGCAATCGTCAGTTTCAGCACTTAAGTGGCGTGCCTTTGGCGAGCATTGGTTTTATTGGTTTAGCCGAGCGTTACAGCGACTCGTTAGCGCTGTTGGGGTATCAGTTTCCAGCGTTAAAAATAAAAGAGCTTACCCTTAACACGCACCGGCGCAACCTAAACGGCGAGCATAAAATACCCGACGCCGAACGCGACTTGTTAACCGAAGCCAACGACAAAGACATAGCGCTATACGCCCATGCAAAACAATTGTTTGAGCAGCGCTTTGGTTTATACCAACACAGCAAAGCCATCCAGCGCGGCGTGATTACCCGAGTGCAAAAAAACAGAATCGTCGGCTGGCTAGCCGGCCCCGAGCCCGGTGAAGTACAAGCCATAGACACCGACAATACAGTAGCCGCCCGCGCCCGCGCCATAGAATACCGCCCAAACCTAGCCGGCTGGGGCATAGAGCGCGACGGCTTTGTAGGCTTTACTCTGCAAAGCCAAGACCACGATTTAAGGCAGTGCCGCGTTCGCATCGCCAATACCGATGCCTACCTGTTAGAGCAGTAAATCCGCGAGTGCCTGCCAGTCTAAGTTGCGTAGGAGTCCAGTAGCATTGGGGTTTGGCACCTTGTTTAAGTGAGCCTGCCGTCCGTTCAAGATCACTGGGCCCCGTATCAAGTACGCAGCGACGCTGTAGCGAGCGTGACGCTTTAGCGTTATTGCTCGTCGACCACGATCGAGGGTTTAGTGTCTTAGGGCTTTAGTCGCTCGGGGCATGGTGAGGATACAGGCCCAGAGGCTGAGGCTGCGAATTAGATTTTTGCGGTAGGGGCGTTGGCGGATTAAAAATGCGAGCCGGGCGTGCGGGCCTTTTTGTAGGGCTTGGGCGAGTTGGGTAAAAAATGCTTTGTTTTGTGGGGTTAACTCGTTTTGGTAAGTGTGGCCAAAGGCGGCGGCTTGGCGGATGATGTTGCGGCTGGCGCTGATTTTGGTCTGGCGGCTGTGCCAGTAGGTTTGTTGTTGGTGGCGCAGGGCTTGGCTGCCAAGCTGGGCGTTGCGGTGTTGACGGTAGCGCAAAGTGGGGGTGGGTATGGCGCTGCAGCGGCCTTGGGTGGCGGCAATTAGGGCGATCCACCAGTCGTACATCACCATGTCGGTGTGATTTTTTAGTCGCTGGATTAGAGCTTGGTTGATGGCGGCAGAGGCGCCTTGTACGCAGTTGTGAAACGCGAGCAGGGCTGGGTGTTGGCTGTTGCTGGGCAACAGTTGATCTAGTTGCCACAGGGTTTGGTGTGGGGCGGCGGGGGGTTGCCAGATCCAAGAGTCTGAGAAGATCAGGTGGGGTTGTTGCAAGGCTAGCATTTGCCCCGTAAAGAGCGCGGCTTTGTTGTCTAGCCAGATGTCGTCTTGGTCGGCAATAAGTACGTAAGGGGCGCTGGTGTGTTGCAGGGCAAAAAGTATGTTGTGGTTAACACCACGCTTTGGGCCGTTGAGTAATGTGATAGGGACGCTGCAGCTGTGGGCGATCGTTTTGACAATGGTTAGGGTGTTATCGCTGGAGCCGTCGTCACTGACAATAATACCCTCGGGGGCTGGGTTTTGCCGGATGATGCTGTGCAGTTGCTCGGCGATGTGGCGCTCACCGTTAAAGGTGCTGACGACGACTTGGTAGTTCATATAAGGGTGGCAGGTTAAATTAAGCGCATGGCGGCGGCAACATAAAGTGCTGTGCTGCTCATGCCGGTTTGACGAAACACACCCGATTGACGCAGGTGCCAAGGGGCGCGAAACCAGTGCTCGCGGGCCTGTTTAAAGCGCTGCAAAGTAACGTGACTTTGAGGCGTTAATAAATGCTCGGCTTGGCTGAGTGCCGTTATGTTTTGCTCGTTCCAGCGTTTAAAACGGCCCCGCAGTAACATGCGCACTCGGCGTAAGCGGGCGCCGGCACTGACGCTGCCACCCACTAGGTTTTGTGGGTGTTGGCGGTAACGCACACTGGGGTAGTCGTCGTAAATGACGGTGCCGCCACAGCCGCTGACCATCATATAGGCCCACCAATCGTGGCTGACAATATTGGGCATGCCCACCTGGCACAGCAGCTCGCGGGCGGCTTGGTTAATAACAATGGTGTTGCCGCCGGCAATGCTTTGCACTAATGCGTTGGCAAAGCAGGGCTCGCGTTGAAACAACGGCGAGGCGCCAATCAGTTGCCCTTGCTCGCTGATTAACGCCGTGCGCGAGCAGTATAAGGCGGGGCTGCCGGCGGGCACTTGAGCCAGCTTGGCCAGCGCGCGCTCGAGTTTTTGTGGCTCCCAGATGTCATCCTGGTCGCAAAAGGCAAAGTAATCGGCTTGAATGTCGTGGTTACACACCAGCGATAAAAAGTTGCGAGCAAAGCCTTTTTGCGGGCCATGTTGGATTTTTAAAAGGCGGTTACTGCGCTCGGTCTGAAACGTTTTAAGAATGTTTAAGGTGTTGTCGCTGGAGCCGTCGTCCGAGGCCCACAGGCGCCAGTGTTGATGGGTTTGTTGCGTTAATGAGGCCAGCTGTTGTGGTAGAAAGTCTTGCCCGTCGTAGGTGGCCATGAGGATGGCTACTTTTGGCGCTGCGGCTTTGATGTTCGCAGTCTTGAGGGCGCTTGTGTCAACAGCGTTTGGTGGCTGCCATGAGCACCCACCGGGAGGCTTGTTGGTGCTGTGTGGTATTACGTCCATGCAGGTAAACCGTTCGTGTTTTTAGTTAATCATAAAACCGTGTCGTCTAGGAGATGGTATTTGCTCGTGTCCGGTTGTGACTGAATGTTAACTATAGACTGTTTGCCGAAGAGTTTCTGGCTTAGGCTAAAGAAGTTGCCGGTGAGTGTTTATTATTGCAATTTTGCTTAGGTCTTAGAGTGATTGGTTTGGATAACAAGATAATTAATAGCGGTAAGTGCCGTAACCACAGGGCAAACACACGCTGCTAATTGTGAATTACGGCGTTATCAGGGACAATAGCGCGCTTACGTATCCGCCCGGCAGGGCAGCCCAAGTCCTAAGATCTAACACTATGTCTCACGCAGCGCAGCTTAAAAACATTCAAAAACGACGTACCTTTGCGATCATCTCGCACCCGGATGCCGGTAAAACCACCATCACAGAAAAGCTTTTGCTGTTTGGCAACGCGATTCAGGTGGGCGGCTCGGTAAAAGGCAAGCGAGGGCCGCACGCGACATCGGATTGGATGACCATGGAGCAAGAACGGGGGATTTCGGTGACCTCGTCGGTGATGCAGTTTCCGTACAACGAGCGCATTGTTAACTTGCTGGATACGCCGGGGCACGAGGATTTCTCGGAGGATACCTACCGCACTTTAACGGCGGTGGACTCGGTGTTGATGGTGATTGATGGCGCTAAAGGTGTTGAGGATCGCACCATTAAACTGATGAATGTGTGCCGCCTGCGCGATACGCCTATTTTGACGTTTATCAATAAGATGGACCGTGATATTCGCGATCCCATCGAGGTGTTAGACGAGGTCGAAGAGGTGTTAAAAATTGCCGCCGCGCCCATTAATTGGCCGCTGGATATGGGCCGGGAGTTTAAAGGTGTTTACAACCTCTACACAGATACTATCCATGTGTTTGAGTCGGGCTACGGACACACCATCCCGCCCGATACACAAATTAAAGGGCTGAACAGCCCCGAGGCCACCGCGCTGCTGGGCAGCGATGCCGATACCATCCGCGACGAGATCGAGCTGGTGCGTGGTGCCACCCACGAGTTTGATGTGGACGAGTATTTAGCCGGGCGTTTAACACCGGTGTTTTTTGGCACTGCGCTGGCCAACTTTGGTGTGCGCGAGATGCTAAACGGCTTTGTCGAGTGGGCACCAAAGCCCATAGGCCGCGAGACCAGAACCGGCTTTGTCGAGGCCGAAACCGAAACCTTTAGTGGTTTTGTGTTTAAAATCCAGGCCAATATGGACCCGCGCCACCGCGACCGCATTGCGTTTATGCGGGTGTGCTCGGGGGTGTACCGCAAGGGCATGAAGATGCGTCACGTGCGCATTGGCAAAGACGTAAAAATATCCGATGCAGTCACCTTTATGGCGGGCGATCGCGAGTCTGTCGAAGAGGCGGTTGCCGGTGATATTATCGGCCTGCACAACCACGGCACCATTCAAATTGGCGATACCTTTACCGAGGGCGAAGATTTAAAGTTTACCGGCATCCCGCATTTTGCCCCCGAGCTGTTTCGGCGCATTCGGTTAAAAGACCCATTAAAAACCAAAGCCCTGCAAAAAGGCCTGCAGCAGTTGTCCGAAGAGGGCTCGACCCAAGTGTTCTTTCCGTTAAACAATAACGACATAGTGGTAGGGGCGGTGGGGGTGTTGCAGTTTGAGGTGGTGGCTTACCGTTTAAAAGACGAATACAAAGTAGAGGCCATCTACGAGCTCGTCAGCATCGCCACCGCGCGCT
>Ga0209075_1003544_pt1 | contig 12897 bp, 12 predicted proteins | sample Stecom2011_FD_187523 | JGI IMG/M metagenome (GOLD analysis project Ga0209075, IMG submission 187523) | Agricultural soil microbial communities from Utah to study Nitrogen management - Steer compost 2011 (SPAdes) (version 2) | ecosystem: Environmental > Terrestrial > Soil > Agricultural land... | reverse complement strand
CGATGGATCAAATGAATTTATGACGTTTAATAGAATTGTAATTCCAATGTTAAAACCGGCAATTGCAGTTCAATTCATATTTTCATTTGTTGCAAGTTGGAATAATTTATTCTTCCCATCTTTAATAATTCAAAGTGGGAACAAACGAACTATTCCAATTATAATTTCACTTCTAAGTGCTTCATCACCAGATAGTTTTGATATTGGAAAGAATTATATGTTAATGGTTTGGGCAATAGTACCAGTATTAATAGTATATTTAATCTTTTCTCGTCAAATTATTAAAGGTGTTACAAGTGGTAGTGTTAAAGGGTAATTGAAAGGTTAGGGGATAAAAATGAAATACGGACATTTTGACGATAAAAACAAAGAATATGTTATAAAAACACCATATACGCCATATCCATGGATAAACTATTTAGGCAGTGACGATTATTTTGTATTAATGTCAAACACATCAGGCGGCTATAGTTTTTATAAAGACGCAAGACAAAGAAGACTAACAAGATATAGATATAACAATGTCCCAATAGATAATGAAGGAAGATACTTTTTCATAAAAGAAAAAGATGAGATATGGAACATTGGAGTAAAACCCAGCAAAACAAAAGTCGACTTCTTTGAAGTAAGACATGGTATGGGTTATACAAAGTTTGAAACGATTAAAAACAGTTTAAAAGTTAATCAATTAAGTTTTGTTCCCAAGAATGATAATATTGAAATCCATGTTATAAAACTTACAAACGAAAGTAATGAATTAAAAGAAATAGATCTATATTCATATATCGAATGGGCACTATGGGATGCCCAAGATGATATGACTAATTTCCAAAGAAATTATTCAATCGGTGAAGTAGAAATTGAAAACTCAACAATCTTTCATAAAACAGAATACCGAGAAAGAAGAAATCATTATGCATTTTTCAATGTTAATGAAGAAATAGTCGGTTTTGATACTGATCGAGATTCATTTGTTGGTTTATATAATGATATAAGTAATCCAGAAGTAGTAGTTAATAATAAATCATTAAATAGTGTCGCGGATGGTTGGGCACCAATTGGTTCTCATCATTTAAATATAAAACTAAATAAAGGCGAAACTAAAACATTAATATTTAGTATTGGTTATATTGAAAATGAAAAGATGGATAAGTTTAGTAGTCATAAAGTAATTAATAAAACAAAAGCTTATCAACTAATCGAAAAATATAATTCAATTGAAAAAGTAAATAAAGCATTTGAAGAATTAGCTAAACATTGGGATTTAATGTTATCAAACTATAAAATTCAATCAAGTGATGATAAATTAAATAGAATGGTTAACATTTGGAACCAATACCAAGTAGTAACAACCTTCAATTTAAGTAGAAGTGCCTCATACTTTGAATCAGGTATTGGGCGAGGAATGGGCTTTAGAGACTCAAATCAAGATTTACTAGGATATATGCATATGGACCTTAAAAAGACTAGAGAGCGCATATTAGACCTCGCATCAACCTTATTACTTGATGGTGGAGCATATCATCAATACTCACCATTAACTAAAAAAGGAAATAGTGATTTAGGAACAGGTTTTAATGATGATCCTAATTGGTTAATCTTATCAACAATTCATTATATAAAAGAATCAGGAGATTATAAAATCTTAGAAGAAGTAATACCTTATGAATCAAATGAAAAATATATGGGAAGTTTATTAGAACACTTAGAAAAAGCATTTTATAAAACAGCCCTTAATTTAGGACCAAATGGTCTACCTTTAATAGGTAGGGCTGATTGGAATGATTGCCTAAACTTAAATTGTTTTTCAGATGAACCAGGCGAATCATTCCAAACCGTTCAAAACAAAGGTGATGGATTAACTGCAGAAAGTGTATTTATCGCGGGTTTATTTGTTTATGTAGGTAGAAAGTATGTTAGATTACTTAATAAGATAAATGAAGATGAACTTGCCAAAAAAGCATTATTCCATGTTGATAAAATGGAAGAGACAACTTTAGAAAAAGGTTATGATGGTAATTGGTTTTTAAGAGCATATAATGCATATGGTGAAAAGGTTGGTTCAAACGAGAATGAAGAAGGAAAAATTTTCATTGAACCCCAAGGAATAAGCGTTATGGCTGGTATAGGTGTAGAAAACGGATACGCATTAAAAGCATTAGACAGTGCCAAAGAACACCTAGATACAAAATACGGCATGGTATTAAACTATCCAGCATATTCAAAATATCATTTAGAATTAGGCGAAATATCATCATATCCGGAAGGATATAAAGAAAACGGTGGAATATTCTGTCATAATAATCCTTGGATAGCCTGTGGAGAGGCAGTACTTGGAAGAGGAGATAGAGCATTTGAAGTATATCGAAAAATCGCACCAGCATATTTAGAAGATGTTCAAGAAATCCATAAAACCGAACCATATGTTTATTCACAAATGATTGCGGGTAAAGAAGCCAAACGTCATGGAGAGGCTAAAAATTCATGGTTAACTGGAACAGCAGCTTGGAATTTTGTTGCGATTTCACAATATATTTTAGGTGTTCATCCAGACTTTGATGGATTAAGACTTAAACCAGTCCTGCCAAATCATTTAAATGATCTTGTAATAACAAGAAAATATCGTGAAAATATATATGAAATTACAATTGTTAAAGATAATACTAATAAAGGAGTATTTATTAATAATAAAAGATTAGAAAGTGATTTAGTTCCTTATGTTAAATCAAGTGAAGTACAAAAAGTAATAGTAAGAATTTAAATTCAGACATTAAAAAAACCGCAATTCGCGGTTTTTTGTTAGTTAAATATAATTTAATTTACTGAAGGACGATCTTCATCTTTTTCATCAATTACAACATCTAAGTCAGCTTCAATCTCTTTTCGAGTTCTCTCACCATCAGCAGCTCTTTTTCCTTCTTGAAGTTCTAATTGGAAGTTACGATATTTCTTATATCCATTAAAACCATCATAGCCTAAATAAGCAGCACCAATAAATGAAATAATTAAGATTAATAATGCAACCGTTACATGATCGAAACCTTCCCAAACGGCAATGATAGAACCAACAGTTATACTAATAATGTGTGCCACAAATTTTGGGACTTCAGTTTTTTCTTCAAAGAAGACGACGGAAGTAAAGAATACTAATGCACGTGCATAGAAGAAGAATGCTAGAGAATATCTGTATACAAAATTCCATATCTTAGAAGTATCAATTTTATCTGCAACTGCAACATAGATTAATACACCACCTATTACTAAATCAATTAAAATTTCAATTAAATTGATTGTTCGTAATACTTCCTTATTTAAAGTTTTCATTAAAGGAACAACCCTAAACAATGAAAATATAACGATTGCGACTCCTGTAATTAAATATACAACTTCCTTTTCAAATATTAAGTAAATTCCAACTCCTAATAAAATTGCTGCTAGAACGAACTTTAATAGCCACCCATATCCATATTTTTTCATATTCTACCTCCGGTATTTGATATAAAGATTATATAGTATTTATATAAATTATGCAATTATTTTCAATTTATGTTGTCTATGTTTTCTTCATCTTCATCTGTATTATCTTTTTTTACTATGTTTACTAAACCTTTATCCTCAAACAAAATACCAGAAATTGGAATTATAAAGAAAAATAACCAACTATATTGAAATCCACCATCAATAAACCTGCCAACTATAAAGAATAAAATCAGAGCAACAAAAGGAGAATAAGCAACAATGTTGTTAAATCCATTGCCAGCATACACACCAAGCATTGGAATAAGTAGTAATATAATCCAACTCCAAGACCAACCTTTAGTTAAAAAGCTAACTAATAAATAAGCTGTTACTACAAATAAGGTAGAAATCACAACAAAAATATTTCTTTTTTTATCTAATCCAATATTAACAGTAATTCTTAATCTTTCAGTCATAATAGCAAACCCAATCGGAATTACGAAGACAAATAGTGGATAATACCAATTAGTAAATAAAATACTTAATATATAATAAGCGATAATACTTAACACTAACGATAATAACATTGCATAACGATCGAAAGTCTTTTCTATATTGAAACTATCTACTAGTGGTATTAGTAAAAATATTGGCCAACCATATAAATAAAACTCATTATAAAAATAACTAACAATAAAATATATTAATACTGTAATAAAAGGTGTAAGTGATAGTAATAATTTTTTATTATTTTTACTTGCGAAAATACCAAGTGTTGGTATTGATAAAAATACTAACCAACCAGGATGCCACAAACCAAATTTCATACCTAATGTATAAAATACAATTATTGAAATAAAAACTGCTAATGCAGGCAATATTTCTCTACCTTTAACTGATGTAAGAATACCAGTTATAGGTATTAATAATAGGAACATCCAACTATATTGCCAACCAGTTAACAATTGACCAGATAAGAAAAACAGTATAAGTGAAACAAAGACCATTACTCCAGTTGCTTTAGAAGTTTTATAGTTATAACTTAAATCATCTTTAAGTGATTTGTAAACAAATCTAGCATCACCTAATTTCTTTACAATTTCTTCATCTGTAAGACCTTGTTCTAAACCTTGAGTATATAAATCATTGTAATCTTCAATTATTTGATCAATGTCATCATAACTAACAAGATTTTCTTGTAATATTTCTTTTAATTTATTTAAATATAATTCTTTATTCATTATTTCCCCCTAAGATGTTATTAACATTTTTTAAAAAGTCAGACCATTCGTTTAAGTATGTATCTAATTTTTTATTTCCAAGATTGGTAATTTTATAATATTTTCTTGGTGCACCTAAATTACTTTCTTTCTGATATGTTGTAAATAGTTTTTGAGTAGTGAGTCTTCGTAAAATTGGATATATAGTATTTTCATTAACATCCAAAATACTTGATAATTGATTAATCACTTCAAAACCGTACATATCTTCCTCACTAATTATTTTTAAAATACATAATTCTAATATGCCTTTTTTAAATTGTGTGTTCAAAATATACCTCCTTTTCTTTGAGTGGTGTGTCTTGCACAATACCATTATATATTAGTAGTGTGTATAACACAACACTGATACATATTTTTTTAAAATTATAATTACTTCTATATTCAAAGTATTAAATTATTAAAAATTATAAATATTATATATAATATAGAAAAACAGGAGGATTAGTATATGAAGATTGTAATGATTTTATTAGCATTAATTGGAGCACTAATATTTGGAGCCGGATTAAGTTCTTACATAGAAGCCATAAATAGTGGCGAAGTAATCAACACGTTTTTAGGGATGCTTTTTAGTTTTGGTATGATGATATTAGGAGCAGTTTTATTAATTGTTGATTTAATTATATTTGTAATTTATAGAGCAAGAAAGAAACAAACTGCGACAACTTAATAATAATTTTATTTGCGAGAATATATTAATAATCTTTTACACTAAAATATAAAACTTTGTTATAATGTAAATAGAAAGACACATTCAAATATAGAAAGAAGGGATTGCTATGAGTCTAAAGGACAAAGTATTTGTAGTTACAGGTGGTGGAAACGGAATTGGCCGTGAAGTTGTTTTAAACCTCTTAAGAAGAGGTAGTAAGGTTGCAGCTATTGACATTAGTCGTGATGCACTATTGGAAACTAAAGAATTAGCAAATTCTAAAAGTAATGAATTAAGATTATATGATTTAGATATAACTAATTTAGATAAAGTTGAGGAAGCACATAAATCCATTATTAAAGATTTCAATTATATTGATGGACTAATTCATGTAGCCGGTATTATCCAACCTTTTGTAAAAGTAATGGATTTATCATATGAGGATATTGAAAGAGTAATGAATGTAAACTTTTATGGGACAGTATATTTAAATAAAACATTCCTTACATCTTTACTACAAAGAGAACAATCATATTTAGTTAATGTTTCAAGTATGGGTGGATTTCTACCAGTGCCAGGACAAGCAGTTTATGGTGCTTCAAAAGCGGCGGTTAAGTTAATGACTGAAGCACTATATTCAGAATTAAAAGATACAAATGTAAGTGTTACTCTAGTGTTTCCTGGCGCTATTAATACAAATATATCTGCTAACTCTAATGTTAATATGGATGTAGAAGAAGAAAGAAGTAATACTAAAGTAAAAATGTTGGATGCTGACATTGCTGCAGAAAAAATAGTAAAAGCGATGCTTAAGAAAAAGTTATACAGTTATGTTGGTAGTGATTCTAAAATGATGAATCGGCTTTATCGTTTAGCTCCCAAAAAGTCAACAAACTTAATTTCTAAAAAAATGGGAAACTTGTTAAAATAATATATTAAAAAAGGTCTTATATCGATTTGATATAAGACCTTTTCTCTTAAGTGAACATTCCGTTTTTTAAAACATACATAATTTGGTCAGTGATTTTATCTAATTCTTCATCAGATAGATCACCTTCAAAGACTACTTGTAGTCCAACAAAGTTAGCAATTCCCATTAACATAAATGATAAAGTTTTTAAATCAATGTTATCTTTTACTTGACCTAATTTAACTGCTGATTTTAGTTGATTAACATATACATTTGAAAAGTTAGTATAATAATTAACGAATAATCTTTGGTCAATGAAAAGTGACTCCCAAATAATACGATAACTAAGTTTATCTTCGCGCGCAAACTCTAAGAACGTTTTAATACCAATACGTTCTTTTTCATATCTTGTTTCAACAGTTCTAATGGCATCGTTAATTTTTTTTCTAATAATTGCTGAATAATCATCTAATAAATATTTGTAAACGGCGAGTTTGTCATCAAAATAATTGTAAAAAGTTCCGGTTGCAACCTCAGCTTTCTCAATTATTTCGTTAACAGAAGTTGTAGATACTCCTTTAACTCTAAATAAATCTTTTGATACTTCTATAATTTTATAGAAAGATTTATACCCAACTTTTGTTTTAGGTAGTCTAATGTTACTATTCATATTTATACACCTGCTTTTGTCCTTGACTATAATTATAACTTAAAATTTACATTTAAACAATAAAAAATATAAAACATATTTATATACACTATTATACACAAAATAGTAAACGTTTTCATTTTTCGTTGACACGAGTAATTATTCATGTTAGAATATAGGTGAATAAATATTCACATTTTAGAAAGGAATGGTTATTAAAATGAGTAAAGTATATATTGTTTCGGCAAAGAGAAGTGCAATTGGATCGTTCTTAGGGACTTTATCCCAAATTTCTCCAGCAGAGTTCGGTTCACAAGTTTTAAAACAAATGATTGAAGAAAGTAAAATTGATCCAAAGCTAATTGATGAAGTTATTGTTGGTAATGTTTTACCAGCAGGACAAAAACAAGGACTAGCAAGACAAGTCTCCCTTCTTGCTGGTATTCCTGAAGAAGTTCCAGCATATAGTTTAAACATGGTTTGTGGTAGTGGAATGAAAAGTGTTATTAACGCTTTTATATCAATTAAAGCAGGTATGGCAGATTTAATTGTTGCAGGTGGAGTTGAGTCAATGAGTCAAGCACCATATCTAGTACCACATAAAACAAGACTTGGTAATAAAATGGGTAATATGGAATTAGTTGACCATATGTTAGGTGATGCTTTAACTGATGCTTTTGAAGGTTATCATATGGGTATTACAGCAGAAAATATTGTTGATAAACATGGTTTAACTAGAGAAGAACAAGATGATTTTGCTTGGGAGTCTCAACAAAAAGCTGCTAAAGCTCAAGAAGCAGGAGTTTTTAAAGACGAAATTGTCCCAGTTTTAATTAAAAATAGACGCGGCGATATTTTATTTGAAGAAGATGAATATATTAATAAAACTACAACAAGAGAAAAAATTGGTGCACTAAGACCAGCCTTTAAAAAAGATGGTTCAGTTACTGCAGCATCATCATCAGGAATTAATGATGGTGCAAGCTTTGTTATAGTTGCAAGTGAAGAATTTGTTAAAAAACATAATTTAACACCACTTCTAGAAGTTGTAGGTGTTGGTCAAGGCGGTGTTGACCATAAAGTTATGGGTCTTGGTCCAGTTCCAGCAGTTACAAAATCACTAAAACATGCAAATTTAAAATTAGAACAAATTGATGTTTTAGAATTAAATGAAGCTTTTGCTGCTCAATCAATTGGAGTAGTAAATGAATTAAGTGAAATTCACAAAGTTGATAAAAAAGAATTATTAGAAAAAACAAACATTGCTGGTGGAGCAATCGCGCTTGGTCATCCGGTTGGAGCATCAGGTAATAGAATTGTTGTTACACTTGTTCATCACATGTTAAAAAATAAAGATTTCAATTTAGGACTAGCAAGTTTATGTATTGGTGGCGGTATGGGTACATCAATTATTTTAAAACAATTAGATAAATAAAAAAGGAGAATAAAAATGAAAAGATTAGAAAACAAAGTAGCGATTGTTACTGGTGGAGCAAACGGATTAGGTAAAGAAATGGCATTATTATTTGCAAAACATGGCGCAAAAGTAATTGCGGCAGACGTACAAGCACTAGATTATAAAGATGCAAACGTTGAAGGATTTAACCTTGATGTTACAAATGTTGAAAATGTACAAAACTTATATGATCATGTAATTGAAAAATATGGTAAAGTTGACATCTTAGTTAATAACGCTGGTATTACAAGAGACGCAATGACAAGAAAAATGACTGATGATCAATGGAATTTAGTTTTAGATATTAACTTAAAAGGTGTTTTTAACTTAACTAGATTATTTGGACCACTTATGGAAACAAATGGTTATGGTTCAATTATTAACATTTCATCAGTTGTTGGTGTATTTGGAAATATTGGTCAAGCAAACTATGCAGCTTCAAAAGCTGGTGTTTTAGGATTAACAAAAACATGGGCGAAAGAATTTGCTAGAAAAGGTGCAAACGTTAGAGTAAACGCAATCGCACCTGGTTATATTATGACAGATATTTTAAAAACAGTACCACAAGATTTATTAGATAAATTTGCAGGATTAACTATGTTAGGAAGACTTGGAGAGCCAAAAGAAATTGCTAATGTAGCATTATTCTTAGCATCAAGTGAATCATCATATATTACAGGACAAACATTAAACGTAAATGGTGGAATGAGACTTTAAAAATTTAGGAGTTGACAAGATGAGTAATCATGTAGGTATATTAGGTGTTGGGATATATTTACCAACCGAAAGAATGACTGCTAAAGAAATTGCCAAAGAAACTAAAGGCATATGGACTGAAGAAGCAGTTATTGAAAAATTAGGTATTAAAGAAAAAGTTATTCCATCAAGCGATTTAAAAGATGGCACTCAAGAAATGGGTGCCCTTGCTGCGCTTGATGCGATTAATAAAACAGGAATTAATCCATTATCAATTGATGTTATATTAAGTGTTACAGAAGAACATAAAGAATATCCACTTACAACATCAGCACTCTACATTCAAGATAGAATCGGTGCACTAAATGCTTGGGGCATAGACTTACAAAATCGTTGTTGTACAACAGTTACAGCGATGAAAATGGCTAAAGATATGTTGCTTGCTGATGAAGAAATTGATACAATAATGGTAGTAGGCGGTTACCGTAATGGTGATTTTGTCGACTATTCAGACCGAAACATGTCAATGATGTATAACTTAGCAGCTGGTGGCGGCGCAATTATTCTAAAGAAAAACTTAGGTAAAAACGTCCTTTTAGGATCACACATAATGTCTGATGGTTCTTTATCAAGAACTGCTGGTGTTGAAATTGGAGGACTAATTAATCCAATTACTAAAGATAATTTAGAAGAATCTAAAAAATCTTTAAGATTAATGGATCCAGTAAAAATGAAAGATAGACTTAATGAAGTTTCAATGCAAAATTGGTTAACTTGTTTAGATGAATCTTTAAGAAAATCTAACTTGGAAAGAAAAGATATTTCGTTTTTAAACTTACTTCATATTAAAAGAAGTGGTCATCTAGGAATGTTAAAAGAATTAGGATTAACAGAAGACCAAAGTATTTATTTAGAAGATTATGGTCACATCGGACAAATTGATCAAATGTTAATAATTGATCTAGCATTAAAACAAAAAAAGTTAAAAGATGGCGATATTATGGCAACACTAGCAGCTGGGATTGGATATGTCTGGGCAGCAAATATAATAAAATGGGGGCCTTACAATGAATAAAAAATTATATGAAGATAAGCTAATTACAGCTAGTGAAGCGGTAAAATTAGTTAAATCTAACGATCATATCGTAGTTGGAATGATGGGAGCAGAACCACAGCTTTTTATGAATGAATTACATACGGTTGCTGATAATGTTCGTGATGTAAATGTTTCATCTTGTCTACCTATTTTAGAAGCTGAATTTTTCATGAATCCAAAGTATTTAGATTCATTTAGAGTAGGTGGTTGGTTTTATACAAACACTTTAAGAAAAATTCATCATCAAGGTAGTACATCATACATCCCAAACCACTTACACTTTGCAGGTGGTAAAAGATTCCAACACATTAAACCAACTATTTTAGTAATGGCTACATCAATGCCAGATAAACACGGATATGTGTCATTATCTATTTCAAATGTTTATGAACTTGAAGCAGCAGAACATGCTGATTTAGTAATTTTTGAAATTAATCCAAATTTCCCAAGAACATTTGGAGATAACCAAGTGCATTTATCCAATGTTGATTATGTGATTGAAGCGAATTATCCGGTTCCAAGCCAAGATAGCTTAGAACCTAGTGAAAAAGATTTAGTAATTGGTAAATTAATAGCTGATGAAATTCCTGATGGTTCAACCATCCAGTTAGGAATTGGGGGAATTCCTAATGCGGTTGCAGCATCACTAATGGGAAAAAAAGATTTAGGTATTCATACTGAAATGTTTACAAACGGTATGATGGACTTAATTAAAGCTGGCGTAATTACAGGTAACAAAAAAACTTTCCATAAAGGAAGACATGTTACTGCGTTTGCTTTTGGTTCAAAAGAATTATATGAGTTTATGGATAATAATCCATCAATTTATTTTATGCGTGGATCTGAATCAAATGATCCATACATTATCGGACAAAACGATAATCAAGTATCAATTAATACAAGTTTAGAAATCGATTTAACGGGACAAGTAGCATCTGAATCACTTGGTCATGTTCAATATTCAGGAACAGGTGGCCAAACTGATACAGCAACTGGAGCGCAACGTGCAAAAAATGGTAAATCATTTATTGCTCTATATTCAACTGCAAACGTTAGAAATAAAGAAACCGGTGAAAGAGAAGAAGTTTCAAAAATTGTACCAATGTTAAAACCTGGTGCAGCCGTTACTTTATCAAGAAATGACGTAGACTATGTAGTTACTGAATATGGAATGGTACATCTTAGAGGAACAACTGTTGCTGAAAGAACAAAATTATTAATTTCTATCGCACATCCAAAATTTAGAGATGAATTAACAAAACAGGCTAAAGAGTTAGGATACATTATTTAAAATGAAATATTTTAACTATTTAGGTAAAAAAGTATATTATGAAATAACTGGCAATGGGGAGCCAGTTATTTTACTAAACGGTATTATGATGTCAATGAAGAGTTGGGAAAGTATTATTGAACCGCTAAATCAAAACTTCGAAGTTATTAGAGTAGATTTTCTAGATCAAGGTTTAAGTGATACACACGAAGAAGACTACACACAAGATATTCAAGTAGAATTAGTAAAATCATTACTTGATTATTTAAAAATAGAAAAAGTAAATATTGTAGGTATAAGTTATGGTGGCGAGGTAGCACTTAACTTTGCGACTAAATACCAAGAAAAAATAAATAAACTAATTATTTATAATAGTGTTTCACATACAAATGAAAAGCTTGCAAGTCTTGGTCATGTTTGGAACAAATATGCTAAAGAAGTTGATGCTAAAAACTATTATTTAGAAACAATTCCAATTATTTATTCCAAACATTTTAAGGATAATAATGTAGAATGGATGAATAATCGTGAAAAAGTGTTAATTGAAGGTGTTTTTAGTGATGAAAACTTTTTAAATAGAATGATTAGACTAACTAATTCAGCTGAAAACTATGACGTTAGAGAAAAGTTAGGAAATCTAGATATTCCTGTATTAATTGTTGGTGCAGAAGAAGATTACTTAACACCACTTGAAGAGCAAAGAAACTTAGCCAAACTAATTAAAAATTCAAGGCTTATAGTACTACCTAAAGTAGGACACGCATCAATGTATGAAGATCCTTTTATCTTCAATGCGTTAATTATTGGATATTTAAAAAATAATCAATTTGATTATAAAATATGAGGTGAAAATATATGAAAAGAAATTTAGTAGCATTAAATAACGGAGAAACAATCAACTATTATACCCATGGATCAGGTAATAAACATTTATTATTAATTCATGGTAACACATCATCAGCATTATTTTTCGAACCACTCGTTGATTATTTATCAAATGAGTTTACAATAATAATGCCTGATTTAAGAGGTTTTGGTAATTCTAGTTACAATAATGAAATTAATACTTTACTAGAATTAGCAGATGATTTAAATCTTTTATTAAAACATTTAAAGATTGATGAAACAGCAGTACTTGGTTGGTCACTTGGTGGTGGGGTTGCACTTGAACTAGCAACAACTTATCCAAATTTAGTAAATAAATTAATTTTATTATCTAGTGCATCTATTAAAGGTTATCCTGTCTTTAAAAAGGACGAAAAAGGTCAAGTGTTATTTCCAGAAATTTATACTAAAAAGGAAGATTTAGCATTAGATATAGTTCAAGTGTTACCACTTTTAAATGCTCAAAAAAACCAAGATTTAAATTTTATGAAACAAATCTTTGATTTAGTAATTTATACGGGCAATAAAAAACCTAATGATG
>Ga0209075_1003543_pt1 | contig 12901 bp, 10 predicted proteins | sample Stecom2011_FD_187523 | JGI IMG/M metagenome (GOLD analysis project Ga0209075, IMG submission 187523) | Agricultural soil microbial communities from Utah to study Nitrogen management - Steer compost 2011 (SPAdes) (version 2) | ecosystem: Environmental > Terrestrial > Soil > Agricultural land... | reverse complement strand
TGCTGGAGTATTCCGTCAAACGCCATCCCAGTACCACGGCCCTGGCAATTGCCGCCACCATCGCAGCCTATGCCGGCTGGTAATCCGCAGGAGAACTGAATATGAGTAAAGTCAGGACCAGCACCCGAAAAAAGATTGAAGTGACCGACGTGATCCTGCGGGATGCGCACCAGTCCCTGATTGCCACCCGCATGCGCACCGAAGACATGCTGCCCATTTGTGAGAAGCTGGACCAGGTGGGCTACTGGTCGCTGGAAGTCTGGGGCGGTGCCACCTTTGATGCCTGTGTGCGCTTTCTCAGGGAGGACCCGTGGGAACGGCTGCGCCAGCTGCGCAAGGCCCTGCCCAACACCCGTCTGCAAATGCTGCTGCGGGGCCAGAACCTGCTGGGCTACCGGCATTATGCCGATGATGTGGTCGAAGCGTTTGTACAGAAGGCCGCCGATAACGGGATCGATGTGTTCCGGGTATTCGATGCCCTGAACGACCTGCGCAACCTGGAGACCGCCATGAAGGCGGTGACCAAAGCCGGCAAGCACGCCCAGGGCACCATCTGCTACACCACCAGCCCGGTCCATACGCCGGAACTGTTTGTTGAGCAGGCCCGGCAACTGCAAGCCATGGGCGCCGATTCCATCGCCATCAAGGACATGGCGGGCCTGCTGACGCCCTACGCCACGTTCGGGCTGGTGAAAGCCATCAAGTCTGCGGTAGACCTGCCGCTGGTGATCCACAGCCACGCCACGGCCGGGCTGGCAGCCATGTGCCAGCTGAAAGCCATCGAAGCGGGTGCCGACCGGATCGATACCGCCATCTCTGCCTTCGCCAACGGTACCAGCCATCCGGCCACCGAATCCCAGGTGGCGGCCCTGAAAGACACCGGTTATGACACCGGCCTGGACCTGGCGCTGCTGAATGAGATTGCCGGTTACTTTCGCGAGGTGCGCAAGAAGTACCACCAGTTTGAGAGCGAGTTTACCCGCGAGGATGTGTCGGTGCAGATCAACCAGGTGCCCGGCGGCATGATGTCCAATCTGGCCAACCAGTTAAAAGAACAGAATGCCCTGGACCGGATCCAGGAGGTATTCGACGAGATCCCCCGGGTGCGGGCCGACCTTGGCTATCCTCCGCTGGTGACGCCCACCTCGCAGATTGTGGGCACCCAGGCGGTGTATAACGTGCTCGCAGGGCAGCGCTATAAGACCATTACCAACGAGGTCAGGCGCTACATGCAGGGCGGCTATGGCCACCCTCCGGCACCGGTAGACCCCCAGGTACAGCGACAAGCCATCGGTAATGAAAGCGTGCACGATGGCCGTCCGGCCGATATGCTGCGCCCGGAGCTGGACCGGTTACGGGAAGACATTGGTCGTCTGGCGTCCAGTGAAGAAGATGTGCTCACATACGCCATGTTCCCGGACCTGGGCCGGGAGTTTCTGCAGGCCCGTCAGGACGGCACCCTCAAGCCCGAGGAACTGCTGCCCCCCGACCAGAAAGGCCGGGATCGTATGGGCCCGGGCATGGCAACGGAGTTCCGGATAGATGTGCATGGCGAAACCTACGAGGTGGCCGTAACTGGCGCGGGGGCCTCTGGCCCTGGCAAGCGCAAACTCTACCTGTCGCTCGATGGCATGCCCGAAGAAGTGGTGTTTGAGCCCCTGAATGTGTACGAGGCGGGCACCGGCAGCGGGCGCAGGCAGGCCACCGATCCGGGGCACGTAACCACCACCATGCCCGGCAATGTTGTGGATGTGCTGGTCAGTGAAGGTGATACCGTGACAGCCGGGCAGGCCGTGCTGATTACCGAAGCAATGAAGATGGAAACCGAGATTCATACCAGCGTGGACGGCACGGTACGGGCGGTCTACGTCAGCAAAGGCGACCGGGTAACCCCCGGTGAAGTATTGATTGAGATTGCCGGACCGGCATGAGGACAAGCTATGGACCATATTGTTCGCGGTGTACTGGAGTTTCGTAAAAAAGCTTACCCGGAGCGCCAGGATCTTTTTCAGTCCCTGGCCGAGAGCCAGAACCCCGACGTGCTGTTTTTTACCTGCTCAGATTCGCGGATTGATCCCAACCTGCTCACCGGTTCCAACCCCGGCGACCTGTTTATCTGCCGTAACGCCGGCAACATCATTCCCCCCCACAGCAATGAGACCGGGGGCATGACCGCCTCGATCGAATATGCGGTGGCGGTACTGGGGGTGAGGCACATCATCGTGTGCGGCCATACCGATTGTGGTGCCATCAGGGGGGCGCTGGATATTCCCGCCCTCAAGGGTTTGCCGCACGTGAAGGAGTGGCTGGGCCATTGTCGCTCGGCCATGGAGATTGTCCGTGAGCGCCACAGCATTGACGGCGAGATGCCGCTGGACGCCAGGTATCTGGATGAGGCAATCGAAGAGAACGTACAGCAGCAGGTACAGCATCTGCGCACCCACCCGGTGGTGGCCGCCAAGCTCGCCACCGGCAAGGTCAACGTGCATGGCTGGGTGTACGACATCAAGTCCGGCAGAATCCGGTGTTGTGGCTGGGACAGTGTGGAGTTCCGGAATTTCGACGACTATTACGCCGATATCATCGAGCAGGTGCAAACCAGCTGAGCACACAAAAAGCCCCGGTTTTTCCGGGGCTTTTCAGTTTTTTCAGTGATGGCAGAGGGACGGCCGGTCAGTGCACCAGCCCGGCCCAGAGGTCGTGCTCATCCGCGTGCTCAACCACAGCCCGGACCACCTGCCCCGGTTGCAGCCCGGTTTCGCCATTAAGGTACACCATGCCATCGATTTCCGGCGCGTCGGCCTTAGACCGGCCGATGGCACCTTCCTCATCGACTTCATCAATCAGCACATCGATGGTGGTGCCAACTTTTGCCTGCAGGCGCGCCGCTGAGATTTCCGCCTGCCGGGCCATAAATCGCGCCAGCCGTTCCTCTTTTACCGCCTCGGGCACCGCGCCCTCAAGCTCATTGGCCCGGGCACCTTCCACCGGGCTGTAGGTAAAAGCTCCCACCCGGTCGAGCTGGGCTTCGTCCAGCCAGTCGAGCAGGTACTGGAAGTCTTCTTCGGTCTCGCCCGGAAAGCCGACAATGAAGGTGGAACGGATGGTCAGCTCGGGGCAGATTTCACGCCATTTGCGGATGCGCTCAAGGGTTTTGCTGTCGTGGGCCGGGCGCTTCATGGCCCGGAGTACTTTCGGGCTGGCATGCTGGAACGGAATATCCAGATACGGAAGGATCTTGCCCTCGGCCATCAGCGGAATGATGTCGTCCACATGGGGATAGGGATACACATAGTGCAGCCGCACCCAGACGCCCATTTCACCCAGGGCCTCGCACAGCGCCTGCATTCGGGTCTTGAGCGGACGCCCCTGCCAGAAGCCGGTGCGGTACTTGATATCGACCCCGTAGGCGGAGGTGTCCTGGGAGATCACCAGCAGCTCCCTGACGCCGGCGTCTACCAGGCGCTGGGCCTCGTCCATCACATCGCCGATGGGCCGGCTGACCAGCTTGCCGCGCATGTCGGGAATGATGCAGAAGGTACAGCTGTGATTGCAGCCTTCGGAAATCTTCAGGTAGGCATAATGGCGGGGGGTGAGCTTGACCCCCTGAGGTGGCACCAGATCGACAAACGGATCGTGGTCTTTTGCCGGTGGCACGTACTGGTGTACCGCACCCACCACTTCTTCATAGGCCTGGGGGCCGGACACCGCCAGGACACCCGGATGGGCTGCCCGGATCTTGTCGGCTTCGGCGCCCATGCAGCCGGTGACGATGACCTTGCCGTTCTCGCTGAGGGCCTCGCCAATGGCGTCCAGGGATTCCTGCTTGGCGGCATCAATAAATCCGCAGGTGTTGACCACCACAATGTCGGCATCGTTGTAGCTGGGCACAACGTCGTAACCATCCAGCCGCAACTGGGTAAGGATACGCTCGGAATCCACCAGTGCCTTGGGACAGCCCAGGCTGATAAAGCCTACTTTTCCGCCGCGGGCGGTGTTTTCTGTTTTCTCGGTCATAACGATTCTGCGGAAATCCCGGAGCCGCGCTCCTGATGAATGTAGGCGGCGATTTTACATCAGCCCGGCGCTGGCTGCAGCATTAACCGCGCCCTGGCAGGGAATGGATAGTAGGCCGCCGGAAGCCGGCAAATGGTTAATATGTGAACACCGGTTCAGTATTAAATCAAAAAACTGACATAATGCGGCCGGTTGCACTTGCCGGATATAACGCCACCAACTACACTTTTCGGGTTTTAAACAAGCGTTTGGATCTTCATCATGGGTATGGCCATCAAAGAAAACCTCCGCAATCAGCAACGGGTGGATGTCTCCGCTGCCATTACCCTGCAAACCTCCGACGGCACCCCGGTTGAGTGTCGCATCGCCAACCTTTCCCGTTCCGGGGTGATGATCACCTGTTGCCGGGAAACCGCCCGGCAGCTTCTCCCGACTCTGGTGCCGCCGGCCCCGGGGCAGTCTCCGGAGGTGGTGGCCCGGTTCAGCGTGCCGGTGACGGCCATGCAACCGGTCACGGTGGTTGCCGGCGGCCATATTATCCACATGCGCCGGGTGTCCCGTGACGAATACCAGCTGGGCATTCGTTTCTCGGCTTTCGAAGGCAATGGCTTCGAGTATATCGACGGTTATGTGGCCAGACTGCTGGCCGGCCACTGAACCCGGCGAGTGGCTATATTTTTATAGCGTAAAGTTCTTAGGCGCATCCTTCTTATTCCGCCACCCCCTCTGATATAGTCGTTCCTCTGATTTACTGCCATTACTGGCCTTTGCGGCAACGGAAAACCATGACCACATACAACCTCACCCATCTCAAGCAGCTGGAAGCAGAGAGCATCCATATCATCAGGGAAGTCGCGGCCGAGTTTGACAACCCGGTCATGCTCTATTCAATCGGCAAGGACTCTGCCGTCATGCTGCACCTCGCCCTGAAAGCGTTTCATCCGGGCAAGCCCCCCTTCCCCCTCATGCATGTTGATACCACCTGGAAATTCCGGGAAATGATCGAGTTTCGTGACAAGCAGGTGAGCCGCTATGGCCTGGACCTGATCGTCCACGTTAACGAGGAAGGGGTTGAGCAGGGCATCGGCCCCTTTACCCACGGCAGTGCCAAGCACACCGACATGATGAAAACCCAGGCCCTGAAGCAGGCGCTGAACAAATACCGGTTTGACGCCGCCTTTGGTGGCGCGCGCCGGGACGAAGAAAAGTCCCGGGCCAAGGAACGGGTGTACTCGTTCCGTGACGAGCACCATCGCTGGGACCCGAAAAACCAGCGCCCCGAGCTCTGGAATATCTACAACGGCAAGGTTAACAAGGACGAGAGTATCCGGGTTTTCCCGCTGTCCAACTGGACCGAGCTGGACATCTGGCAATACATCTATCTGGAAAACATCGACATTGTACCCCTGTACTTTGCCGCCGAGCGCCCGGTGGTGGAGCGGGACGGCACGCTGATCATGGTGGATGACGACCGCATGCCGCTGAACGAGGGCGAAACACCGATGATGAAATCCGTACGCTTCCGCACCCTGGGCTGTTATCCGCTGACCGGTGCCATTGAATCTGAGGCCGATACCTTGCCGGAGATCATCCAGGAAATGCTGCTGGCCACCAGTTCCGAGCGCCAGGGACGGGTTATCGACCACGACTCAGCCGGCTCCATGGAACAGAAAAAGCGCGAAGGGTACTTCTAAGATGTCACACCAGTCTGATCTGATTGCAGAAGATATTCAGGCTTACCTGAAACAACACGAGAACAAAGAACTGCTGCGCCTGCTGACCTGCGGCAGCGTGGACGATGGCAAGAGCACGCTGATTGGCCGGCTGCTGCATGACACCAAGATGATCTATGAAGATCACATGGCGAGCCTGAAGACCGACAGCGCCAAAATGGGCACCACCGGCGAGAAGCTGGACCTGGCGCTGCTGGTAGACGGCCTGCAGGCGGAGCGGGAACAGGGCATCACCATTGATGTCGCCTACCGCTATTTCAGTACCGACAAGCGTAAGTTCATCATCGCTGACACCCCGGGCCACGAACAGTACACGCGCAATATGGCCACCGGGGCCTCGACCGCCCAGCTGGCCATCCTGATGATCGACGCCCGCCACGGCGTGATGACTCAGACCCGCCGGCACTCGTTCATCGCGTCGTTGCTGGGTATCCGGCACATTGTGGTGGCCGTCAACAAGATGGACCTGGTGGATTTCAGCGAACAGCGTTTTAACGAGATCCGTGAGGATTACCTGGCCTTTGCCGGCAAGCTGGGCCTGAAAGACGTCCGCTTTGTGCCCATCTCGGCGCTGGATGGCGATAACGTGGTCAACCGCAGTGAGAATACGCCCTGGTTTACCGGCCAGCCGTTGATGGAAATCCTGGAAACCGTGGAAGTTGCGCGGGACAAGAACCTGGAGCATTTCCGCTTCCCGGTCCAGTACGTGACCCGCCCCAACCTGAACTTCCGGGGCTTTTGCGGCACCGTTGCCTCCGGCGTGATCCGCCCGGGCGATGAGATCATGACCCTGCCCTCGCGCCGCACCAGCAAGGTCCGGGAAATCGTGACCTTCGACGGCAATCTGGATGAAGCCTATATTGATCAGGCAGTCACTCTGACCCTGGAAGACGAGATTGATATCAGCCGGGGCGACATGCTGGTAAAAGTCGGCGATGAGCCGGAGGTGCATAACCGCTTTAACGCCAATATTGTGTGGATGGCGGATGCGCCGCTGGAAACCGGCCGCCTGTATGACATCAAGCTGGGGCCGACGTTTACCTCGGGTACGGTGAAAAGAATTCACCACCAGACCGATGTGAACACTCTGGAGCAGAACGCCAGCCCGGGCCAGCTTCAGCTTAACGAAATCGGCCTGTGCGAACTGACCCTGAACCAGCCCGTCGCGTTTGATACTTATCCGCAGAATCACGCCACGGGCAGTTTTATCGTGATCGACCGTTTGACCAACGTGACCGTTGGCGCGGGCATGATTGCAGGCCTGACCGATGGTCTGGAGTCTCTGGACCCGGTCACCGTGGAAGAACGCGAACGCCGCCTGGCCCAGAAACCGGCGATCATCGCCTGCACCGGCAAACAGGCGCCGAAACTGGCCCTGGCCGTGGAGCGTGCTTTGTTTGACCAGGGCAAGACGGCGGTGGTGGTCTCCGAAGAAAACACCGGTGATGCCGACGAACGCCGTCGCGTGGCCCAGCTGCTGACCTCTCACGGCCTGGTGGCCGTAGCCGTGAATCTGGGCACTGACATTGCCAATGCCAGCGTTTCAGCTGATTCGGAGGCCGATATTCCGGCTGCCGTTGCAGGGCTTCTGCAGGAACTGGCCCGGAGTCAGCGGGTTTAACTTTGGAGTTTGGCGGACTGTATTGATTCCCCTACTCTGGCGGGCGGGCTTGCCGGGGTGGGGGAGAATTTTTCTTTGGAAAAAGAACTCGCTTCGCTCAGACATCTTTATTCCGGCAGAAAAACCCTCCCCCACCCCGGCGCCGGCAGCGATTTGGAGTGGTATACCAGATGAGGAAGGCCAGACTCAATACACCTAGCGTGGACCCCGCGACCTGCCCCCAACTCGAAAGCTACAATGAATCCCACGCCGATCCATGGCAAAATCCCCGCCCCACCTAGATTAACCAGAGGAACTGAACACCATGGCCATCAAACACCTGCGCACCGCCTTCGCCAGCCAGTACCAGCCGGGCCAGCCCGCCCGCCTTGTTGCCGGCGAAGCCCTGCAGGAGCCCGGTGGCGATTACGAAGCTCTGCACAAGCAGATGAAGCGCCTGTTCAACAGCAAGCCCGGCAAGAAGTATGGCCGCTTTTCGGATGACATCGGCGAGAGTCCCTTCAGTGCCTGGCTCAAAGACTACCTGGAAGACAGGCAAACCTTCGCGGCGATGACCGATCGCCTGTTCGGCCAGTGGCAGGAGTTGCTGACCGCCAGTCAGGAAGAGTTCGATGGTCACCTGATGGTGGTTCACGATGCCCTGGCGGATTCCGAGGTGGTGTATCTGTGTATCCTCGAAACCGACAGCGCGATGCGTTTTGACGGCAGCCAGAAGCTGGACGCCACCGAGGTGCTGAGCCTTTCGCGCCTGAACCTGGCCGCCCGGATCGAGCTGGATGACTGGCGTAACGGCAACAGCAGCGAGAACTACATGACCGTGATTCACGCCCGGGGTACCGGCGATCCCGGAGAGCTATTCCTTCGCCTTTGCGCCTTCACCAACAGCGTGGACGTGGAAAAGGAAACCATGACCTTCCTGGACGCGGTAGAAGCCTTCGCCAAATCCAGCGAACCGGAAAAAGCCGGTGAAGTCCGTGCCAAAGCCTACGAGTTCTGCAAAGACCAGCACGCCCTGGGCGAGCCTGTGGCGATCGAGGCCCTGTCCAGTTATCTGGACGAAAGCCAGCCGGAACGGTTCAAGGAATTCGCCAGCAAGAATGCAGAAATGCCGGAAACCGGCGTGCTGCACCCGGACCACCGCAAGGTCAAGAAGCTGGTGCGTATTGCCGGCTCGGGCGGGGGTATGAGTGTGTCTTTCTCGTCAGATCTGGTGAATCAGGCGGTGTACTACGACCGGGACAAAGATGCGCTGACCATTACCCGGCTGCCTAAGGCTTTGCGGGAGCAGTTGCAGCGGTATCTGGAAGCGCGTGAAGACTGAGGGGCTGGTTTCCGTAGTCTGCTAGCTAGGGGGCGGGTTGCGGGGTGGGTACATCTTTTTTCTTTGGAAAAAGAACTCGCTTCGCTCAGACATCTTTATTCCGGCAGAAAAAAGATGTACCCACCCCGCACCGGCATAATAGATGTGCTGGAGTCCGTTAGGACTCGTTTGTTTCTGTGTTTTCTGGTTGTTCGTTCCATCTTGGGCGGTTCGCTCTTATCTTTCTGACTTCCTGCATCCAGCCTACTCCGTCGACCAGTTCGCCGGTTTCCGGGTCGATGGGTGGATACGGCAGGTTGCGGTCGTCGCAGTAACGCTTCACTGTGGGCTGGCACCAGCAGAACAGCAGGCGGTTGTATTCCTCATCCGGCATTTGTCGCTGATCAAACAGCCCCGCCAGCTTCCGCTGACGCTGGGCTTCGGACAGGATGATCGAACAGGCGGCGGACACGTTCAGCGATTCCACCATTCCCATCATCGGGATCACGATATGCTCATCCGCCTGCCCGGCGGTCACCGGGTTTACACCATCCACCTCGTTACCCATGATGATGGTACAGGGCACGGTGTAATCCACCTCCCGGAAATCCACTGCCCGGTCTGACAACTGCGCGGCATAGAGCCTGTGCCCCAGGGCCTTGAGTTCGGTGACGGCGTTGTCCATGGTGGGATGGGTGTGGGTTGTTACCCAGTGAAAGCTGCCACCGGCGGTCTTGCGAAACGCCCGGAAGCCCTCGGTGGGCCAGACCACGTGCATATTGGCCAGGCCAAAGGCGTCGCAGGAGCGGATAATGGCCGACAGGTTTCTGGGCTTGTGCACCTGATCCGTCAGCACCCGCAGGTCGGGTTGGCGGGTGTTGAGGACTTGTTTAATTCGGGCGAGGCGTTCGGGGGTCATAAGTGTATTGGCTGGCAATGATTTATCCGGCTCCCACAAACCAGTAATCAAGTCTGCAGAATCCAGCACAGGTGTATGGGAAGGGTTTTGGGGTGAGCTTTCCAAAACTGTGCGGAGCCATGGATGGCGGAGCTCAAGCGTCACATGGATGTGCCGAAGGAGCGTGTTTTGGAAAGCTCACCCCAAAAGCCTTCGTGCACAAAGGTTGCGATAATAACACAGAGCCAAATGAGGAATACCGAGACAACGGTGGTTGATGTTTAAGCACCCCGTTATAATACGCAGTCAATTTTTTGTCAGCGCCCCACACCACCCCGGCGCCAACACATCAGACCACGTGAGACCCATGGCCAAAAAGCTGTACATCAAAACCCACGGCTGCCAGATGAATGAGTACGACTCTGCCCGCATGGCAGACCTGCTCAAAACCGGCGAAGCGGTCGAAATGACCGACAGCCCCGACGACGCCGACATTCTGTTGCTGAACACCTGTTCCATCCGGGAAAAAGCCCAGGAAAAGGTGTTCCACCAGCTCGGCCGCTGGAAACGCCTGAAAACCAGAAAGCCCGGACTGATCATCGGTGTGGGTGGCTGTGTCGCGAGCCAGGAAGGCCAGGCCATCATCGACCGGGCGCCCTACGTAGACATGGTGTTCGGGCCACAAACCCTGCACCGGCTGCCGGATATGATTACCCAGGTGCGCACGAAGGGGAATGGTGTTGGCGTGGTGGACGTCAGTTTTCCCGAGATCGAAAAATTCGACAACCTGCCGGAGCCGGGTGCTGACGGCCCCTCGGCGTTTGTCTCGATCATGGAAGGCTGCAGTAAGTACTGCACCTTCTGCGTGGTGCCCTACACCCGCGGCGAGGAAGTCAGCCGTCCGGTGGACGATGTGATTGCCGAAGTCGCCCACCTGGCCGCCCAGGGCGTGCGTGAGGTCAACCTGCTGGGCCAGAATGTGAACGCCTACCGGGGCGACACCCACGACGGCGACCAGATGGACCTGGCGGAGCTGATTGAGGTGATTGCCACTATCGACGGCATCGACCGCATCCGCTATACCACCTCTCATCCGGTGGAGTTCAGCGATGCCATGATCGAGGTGTATGAGCGGGTTCCGGAGCTGGTCAGCCATCTGCACCTGCCGGTACAGAGCGGCTCTGACCGCATTCTGGCGGCCATGAAACGGGGCCACACGGCGCTGGAGTACAAATCCAAATTACGTCGCCTGCGCAAGATCCGCCCGGATATCAGCTTCTCGTCGGATTTCATCATTGGCTTTCCGGGCGAAACCGATAAAGACTTTGAAGACACCATGAAACTGATTAACGATATCGGTTTTGACATGTCTTTCAGCTTTGTCTACAGCGCCCGCCCGGGCACGCCGGCATCGGATCTGCCCGACGAGACGCCGATGGAGGTGAAGAAACAGCGCCTGGCGATTCTGCAGGATCGGCTGAATCAGAATGTGATGGAGATCAGCCGCAAGATGGTGGGTTCCACCCAGCGGATTCTGGTAACGGGGCTGTCCAAGAAAGACCCGGGCGAGTATGCGGGGCGGACGGAAAACAACCGTATAGTCAACTTCCGCCACGAGAATCCTGAAGTGGTTGGTCATTTCATCGACGTGGAAATTGTCGAGGCCTACGCCAACTCACTTCGCGGCGTGCCTGTTGGTTCTGAGCTGTATTGAGCTGCGGCGCCCATGTGCTTTTAGTTCGGGGGCGGGAGCTTGGGCGGGTAGGCGTTCCAAAAACCGCTCCTTACGGCACATCCCTGTGGCGCTTCTGCTCCGCCATCCATGGCTCCGCACATTTTTGGAACGCCTACCCGCCCAAGCTCCGACCATCGACAGTGCAGCATGCAAAAACGCTCAATACATTGCGTTCATCATGAAGCAATGGCCGAAGCTAAGCGAACAGGACGTCTTGAGCGTCCCTGTGGAAGCGAACCCACGTATCGGCCATACTCCCAAAATTGGAAATACATACTCCAGCCAGAGGCACCCAGGCCAGAGTTAAAACCAGAACGGAGCAATATTGAACACTCAAGACAGCAGACAGTTTGACCTGCACCCGGTTGATCAGCGCCGCCTGACCACGTTGTGCGGCCAGTTTGACGAACACCTGAAGATGATTGAAAAGCGCCTGCAGGTAAAAGTCGGCCGGCGTGGACACCATTTTCGGGTAGAAGGCCACACCGAAAACGTGGCCGCCGCTACCGAAGTCATCCGGCACCTGTACCGGGAAACCGAGGCCAGCGAAGATATTCCGCCGGACACCGTGCACCTGTTTATCCGCGAAACCGGCCTGGAACGGCTGCCGGACGACGTGCCCTATGACGAAGGCCAGGTTCTGGTTATCAAGACACCCAAACTGACCGCCAGGCCCCGGGGCCGCAATCAGCAGAAGTATGTGCACAGCATTCGCACCCACGATATCAACTTTGGCATCGGGCCGGCAGGTACCGGCAAGACCTGGCTGGCAGTGGCCTGTGCGGTAGAGGCACTGAAAGACGAACAGGTGAAACGCATCCTGCTGGTACGCCCGGCGGTGGAAGCCGGCGAGAAACTGGGCTTTCTGCCCGGCGACCTGGCCCAGAAAGTGGACCCTTACCTTAGGCCTCTGTACGACGCGCTCTATGAAATGCTCGGCTTTGATCAGGTTACCCGCCTGATCGAGAAAAGTGTGATCGAGATTGCACCACTGGCGTTCATGCGTGGCCGTACCCTGAATAACTCGTTCATCATTCTGGACGAGAGCCAGAACACCACCCGGGAGCAGATGAAAATGTTCCTCACCCGGATTGGTTTTGGTTCCACGGCGGTGATCACCGGCGACACCACCCAGGTGGATCTGCCCCGGGGGCAGAACTCCGGGCTGATTCATGCGGCGGGGGTGCTGAGCCAGGTTCCGGGCATCGGCTTTACCCGTTTTGAAGCCAAAGACGTGGTGCGTCACCCGCTGGTGCAGCGGATTGTGGAGGCCTATGACTCCTTCGACCACGGGAGCGTAAGCGGCCGATGAACGGGTTAACCGTCGATTTCCAGCTGGCCTTCGAAGGCCCGGGAGTGCCGGAGCCGGCCCTGTTTGAGCGCTGGGCCGGGCTGGCCTGGCTGGGCAATGAACCAGGCGAGGTCACCATCCGCATTGTGGACAATGAGGAAGGCCGGGCGCTGAATCATCAGTACCGCGGCAAGGACAAACCCACCAATGTTTTGTCCTTCCCATTTGAAGCACCAGCGGGTATAACGATGCCATTGGCCGGAGATCTGGTTATTTGTGCGCCGGTGGTAGCGCTGGAGGCGCAGC
>Ga0209075_1003542_pt1 | contig 12902 bp, 10 predicted proteins | sample Stecom2011_FD_187523 | JGI IMG/M metagenome (GOLD analysis project Ga0209075, IMG submission 187523) | Agricultural soil microbial communities from Utah to study Nitrogen management - Steer compost 2011 (SPAdes) (version 2) | ecosystem: Environmental > Terrestrial > Soil > Agricultural land... | reverse complement strand
GCCGGTCTTGAACGACGATGGCTGCGCCGCTCCTCCTCGACGATGCACAACATCGTCTCGTCGTCTCGACTTGCCATCCCCGCTCAATCCTCGCCGAGACTGCTCACGTCTTTCCAGAGCGCTGCACTAGTATCCACCAGCGACCTAATAGGGCATGTTTTTGTCGAAATATTTACCTCCAACCGATCTAGATCATACCCATTGATTCGCCGCGCCTTAATATAGAGGCGACATTATCCGGCGTATGTCGTCATTAAGCAGTTTATGACGGCTGGATCCAACAATTTGTAAGCGCGCGATGGGCTGCATTCGTGCGCGATCAGGAGGTATGAATGAAACATCTTTTTTTTATCTTACTCGTCAGCGGCTTTGCGATGAGCTGCAAAGACTCCTCAAGCCCCAAGGTTGAGCAGTCCCAAGAAGCCCCGGCGGCCAAAGTAGAGCCCGTCGTGATCAACATCAGCCCGGAGGAAATGGCCCAATCCTCCGCGATCTATTTTGACAAATGCGCGGGCTGTCATGGAACCACTCGCCACGGCGCGACCGGACCGTCGCTTCTGCCGGACGGCGACGGCAAATATCCGGCCACAAAACTATTGGGCATGGGGGGCCTCACCGCCATCATTGAAAACGGCACCAAAGGCGGCATGCCCGAGTGGCGGGGAATTCTCACTCCCGAAGAAATCGAGAGGATGGCGCGATTCCTCCAGGTGGATCCCCCGACGCCGCCTCCCTTCGAGCTCAGCGATGTCAAGGCATCCTGGAACCTCATCATTCCCATAGCCGAGCGCCCCACCGAGCCGCAGCATGATCGCAATATCGACGGCTATATCGGCGTGATCATGCGCGACGCCGGCAAGGTCGCCATCATCGACGGCGATAGCTACGAGCCGATCGTGGTCCTGGACTCGGGGTTTGCGGTCCATATCCTGCGCCCGTCGGCGTCGGGGCGCTATTTCTACTCGATCGGGCGTGACGGTCGGATCACCATGATCGACCTCTACCCCGAAACCCCCGTGGTCGTCGCCGAGGTGCGCGCCGCGCTGGACGCGCGCTCGGTCGACGTGTCGAAATATAACGGAGATAAGGGCGACTTCCGCGATAAATATCTGATCGCCGGCGGCTATAACCCCAGCCAATTCGTGATCTTCGACGCGCAAACCCTCGAGCCGCTCAGCCTGACCGAGACCTCCGGGAACTCGTGCTGCGGCGATAAGGAGATGATCGAGGAGGCGCGCGTGGCGGCCATCGTCGCCTCGCATACCGATCCGCTCTGGGTCGTCAACGTCAAGGAAACCGGCATGGTCTGGTTGGTCGACTATACCGACCCGCGAAAGCCCGCGGTCGACCAGATTCCGACCGCCCGCTTCCTGCATGACGGCGGCTGGGATGCCAGCGGCAAATACTTCCTGGTAGCGGCCAACGCCGAGAATAAGATCGTCGTGGTCGACGTGCCCAATCGCAAGCTCGAAAAGATCGTCGAGGTCGGCGACACCCCGCACCCGGGTCGCGGCGCCAACGTCAAAGATCCTGAGTTCGGCAACCTCTGGGCGACCAGCCACCTTGGCGACAATACCATCCAATTCATCAAAACCGATCCCGGCAAAGACCAATGGCGCGTGGTCAAGACCATGGCGATGCCCGGTGAGGGCGGCGGCTCACTCTTTGTGAAAACGCACCCCAAATCCAAGCATTTCTATGCGGACCGCACCATGAACCCCGATGCCTCGCTGAATAGCGCGATTTTTGTCTTCGATCTTGAGACCTATACCCTCAAGAAAAAGCTTGAGCGCCCCGACGGCGTCGACGGGCGCGCGGTACATATGGAATATAACCAGGAAGGCACCGAGGTCTGGGTCTCGTATTTTATGGGCGAGAAGAGCGCCCTGGTGATCTACGACGACGAGACCCTGGCGGTCAAAAAGATCATCCAGGGGGACTGGGTTGAGAACCCGACCGGCAAGTTTAACGTGTATAATACCAACCACGACGTCTACTAAGACAGCCGGCCCGTTGCCCCTAAGGCCCATCACTTGTTTTGAGTGGTGGGCCGCTCGCCCCTCCCAAAACAATCATTCTGGGTGACGTCATGACTCCATCTATGAACCCGCATTCAGCGGGTGTGCTGCTCCTGGCAGGCCTCGGCCTGCTGATGCCTGCGATGGTGAGTGCTCAGGGGATGCCGATGCTCGTCGACGATTATGTGGTGACGGGCACACGGACCGAGCGCGACCCGGACAAGGCGCCGGTCGCGACCCAGGTTTTGACCAAAGAAGAGCTCGAAACCTCGGGCGCGCGCACCCTGGCCGACGCCTTGGCTCAGCAGCCGGGCGTGACGATTGACCGCGAGCTTGCAGGCGCGGGCGCGGGGGTTCGCCTGCAGGGTTTAGACCCCAAACACGTCCTGATCCTCATCGACGGGCAGCCGGTGCTCGGCCGTTTTGGCGGGACCATCGATCTGGACCGCTTCTCCCTCGAGCAGCTCGACCGCGTCGAGATCGTCAAGGGCCCAAGCTCCGCGCTCTACGGCTCCGACGCGATGGGCGGGGTCATCAATATCATCACCACGCCCGACACCGATGAGCGCCTCGACGGCGAAGTCGGCGCTTCCTACGGGACGCTCAACGAAGGCAACGCGCATGGCACTCTCAAGTTCAACTCCGGGAAGTGGAGCCTGCGGGGAGCCGCCGGGTTCCACCGGCGAGATGCCTTCGATCTCGACCCCACCGACGCCGCGACCACCGGCGGCGAGCAGCAACAATTTAACGCCGACAACCGCACTGAGTACCGCTGGAATGACGATCTGCGCCTGGTGGCAAACCTGCGCTACAATTATCGCGACCGCGACGATATCGACGTAAGTCTCGGGCAGGTTTTTGAGCGCAATAACCTGACCCACGAAGCAAGTATCGCCCTGGGCCCGACGGTTGAATTCGACGATGACTCCGTGCTCGAAATCGTGGGTTATTACGCGTTTTTCGACAATGCGCTCACGGTCTCGCATGCCGTGGAGCCGGACACGCTGGAGCAGACCTTTCAGCAACTGGGACAGGCGACGCTGAGCTATACACGCCCGTTTTTTCAGAATCACGACATCACGCTGGTCGGCGAGGGTTTTATTGAGCGCTTCGAATCCGACCGGCTGAACCGAAGTCGCGCCGAGCGCATGCGCGGCGCCGTGGCCTTGCAGGACGAATGGCGCGCGCTGAAGACCGTGCAACTTGTGGGCGGTGCGCGCGTCGACCACGACACCCAATTTGGGACATACGCCACCCCCAAGATTGCGCTTCGCTTCGACCCGATCGACGCGCTGGCGCTGCGGGGAAGCTATGGCAAGGGGTTTCGGGCGCCGGATTTCAAAGAGCTCTACCTAAATTTCAACACGCCCAATAGCAATATCGTGGTGCGCGGAAACCCGGAGCTCGACGCGGAGACATCACATGGCTTCAACGCCAGCGCCGAGGTCAATATCGGAATAATTTCGGCGGAACTCGCCGGATTTCGCAATGAGATCTCAAATCTTATCCTGGTCAAACCTCAATTCACCGGCGCCCCGGGCCCGCCTACCGATTTTATCTACCGAAACGTCGCCGAAGCGCGCACCCAGGGGCTCGAGACGACGGTCTCCGCACGGGTGCATCCAACCCTGCGCCTGAGCGCGGGCTACACGCTTATGGACGCCCAGGACTTGGACAATGACCGAGCACTCCAGGGGCGCGCCACGCATCGTGGGAATGCGAGGATCAGCTACCTGCCCAATTTCGGATTTGAGGGAACCGCCGCGATAACCCTGGTCGGCAGTCGACCCTATTACGAGCCGCAGCAAGGAGGCGATGAGCTTGAGGTCACGGCCGATCCCTACGCCATGCTCGACCTGCGCCTGGCCCAGCGGCTTCGCGGGGACTTCAAGATCTTCGGCGGCGTGCGAAACGCCCTGGACGCCGGCGAGGCCCCCTATCTATCGGTGACACCCCGAACGGTCTATGTGGGCCTGAGCATCGCCATGGGCACGGATAAGAAGCCATAGCGCGCCGTTTCGAAATACCTCACCCACCCCTCATGATTGATCACAACTCCCCCCTTCGCCTGCAAACCCAGGGCGAACGCGCGTTCATACTCCAGCAATCGCTGCCACCCGCGCCCCAGAACCTGCCAGCCCGGATGCCCATTGGAGCGAAGATGCCCGCAGAGGCGCGCAACGGCCAGCATGGCTTCGCCGATTGTGGGCTGAGCGCTCAAGTATTTAGGTAAAAGTGCGACGAGTATTTGGAGCTGCATGGTCGTGAGCGCGACTTCGGCGAGAAGCTTCTCAGCGTGGCGCCCGAGGTGGCGCAGCACCAGCAAATAATGGGCGACGACGGCATGCTCGGCCAGCGCACATAACAAGGTTTTGGCGCTCCGATACTGGAGTTTCTGATAGCTGCACCCGGTTTTAAGCGCCTTAAAATACTCCTCGATCGTCCAGCTCCGATTTGTGCACGAAAGCCTTCGCGGCCGCCAGTCCCTGCGGTGCGCGCAACCCGTCGGCCGAGGTCACCAGGCCCGCGTGCCACAAAAAGCCCTGCCGATTTGTCGACGGGTGCGCCAGATTCTCGCGCACCTCGTCGTCGTGCACCGGAAACCGAAACTCGGTGGTATCGTGGTGGCAAAGCACCCGCCTGAGCTTTTTGGAGCGCCCGGCCGTGGCTTCAAAATGCGGGCATAAAAGGGCTTCATCCTGGACATTGGGATTGCGGTTGAAGCGGTAATAGCCCTCTTTGTCCGTGAATGGATCGTGACACGAGGGAATTGGATCAAAATCACCGCCATTTCGCAAGAGGTGTTGGGTCAGGTGGCGATACTGTGTGAGATGACCTCTGAAAAACCGTTATGATTCAGTGGGTTGGGAGTTGTGTAGGATCATGAGGATTCCACCTGCACCATCCATCACCCCTGACCGGAATCTCTCGCACGTTTGTGAATTGCGAGCGCGCCGAATACGTTCTAAACGTCGCGCCCATGTCCTCGCGCGACACCTTGCGGCAAAGCCGCGCGCTCGAATTTAAACGCCGACGGAATCCACGATGCTCAACCTCAATCTAAGCCAGCTCAATCCCGAACAACGCCAGGCGACCACGCATATCGACGGGCCGCTGTTGATCCTCGCCGGGGCCGGCAGCGGCAAGACGCGCGTGATCACCACGCGCATCGCCTATTTGATCCAGCGCGGGGTCGAACCCGAGTCGATCTTGGCGGTGAGTTTTACCAATAAGGCGGCCACCGAGATGAAGGAGCGCGTCGCCCAGGTCACCGGGCCGAAGTTGGCAAAACGGGTCTATCTGTCGACCTTTCATAGCCTGGGGGCCGATATTTTGCGCCGCGATATCGACGCGCTGGGCTATAAAAAGCCCTTCGCCATCCTCGACCAGGGCGACCAGAAGTCGATCATCAAAGATGCGCTCAAGGAATTTCGCCTGGACCCCAAGGTCATCGACCCCGACCGTATCCTGAACCTTATCAGCAAGGCGAAGATGGGGTTTTGCGAGCCCCAGGACTTACCTGAGCTTAAACACGACCCGCTGATGCCTTACGCCCAGAAGATCGACGCCTTTTATAAGAAAGCGCTCAAGGGCCTAAACGCGGTCGACTTCGACGACCTGATTTGCCTGCCGGTTCATATCTTCCAGCAGCACGAGAAGATCCGTAAAAAATACGCCAAGCGTTTTGAATACGTCATGGTCGACGAGTACCAGGACACCAACGCGCTGCAACTTCTGTTTTTGAACGAGCTGGTCAAGGACCACGGCAACCTGTGCGTGGTGGGCGACGACGACCAGAGCATCTACGGATTTCGCGGGGCGGTCGCCGAGAATATCCTGGAGTTTGAGCGCCAGTTTAAGGGCACCGTGATGGTCAAGCTTGAGCAGAATTACCGCTCGACCAACCTCATCCTCAACGCGGCCAATGCGGTCATCGCCAATAATAAGGTGCGCAAGGATAAGGCGCTGTGGAGCGCGAGCGGCGACGGCGAGAAGTTGCGCTATATCGAATGCGAAGATGAGCGCGAGGAGGCCGAATATGTGGCGGCCGAGATTGAGCGCTATAAGCTCGATTATGAGCTCGATTATTCGGATTTCGCGATTCTTTATCGGGTAAACCCGCAGAGCCGGGTCTTCGAGGAGGCGCTTCGCACCTATAATATCCCGTATACCGTGCTGGGCGGGCAGGAGTTCTTTGACCGAAAGGAGGTCAAGGATTTTGTGGCCTACTTGCGCGCCTGCGCAAACCCCAACGACGAGGTGAGCATCCGGCGCATCGTCAACGTCCCGCCGCGCGGCATCGGGCCGACGCTGCTGGAGCGAATCAGCGATTTTGCCGCCCAGAATAAGTGGAGTTTTCGCCGCGCGCTCAGCGAGCTTGCGCGCGACCCGGCGCGCGTGGAGGGCATCGGGCATAAGGTCAGCGATACGCTGCGCGAACTGGTCGATCTGCTGGACGATTTTGGCGAGCGCTTTGAGAAAGCCGAGGCCGACCCGACGGTTCGCCTGGCCGAGCTTGGGCGCGACGTGCTCAAGCGCACCCATATGATCAACCATATTTTAAGCAGCGAGAAGAACCCGCGCATCGCGCGGCGCCGGGTCGATAACGTCGACGAGATTCTGTCGTCGCTGGCCTATTATCAGGATAAATCCGGCGGGACGCTGCAAAAGTTCCTGACCCGCATCGCGCTGGACCGCTCGGACCTCAACGAGCCATCCGAGGAGCAAAAAGGCGTCAAGTTGATGACGCTTCATTCCTCCAAAGGCCTGGAGTTTCCCTGCGTATTTCTGGTCGGCATGGAAGAAGAATATCTGCCGCATATTCGCAGCATGAACGACCCGCGAGACATCAGCGAGGAGCGCCGCCTGGCCTATGTCGGCATCACGCGCGCGAAGAAATACCTTACCCTGACCTCGGCGGCCGAGCGCACCCGCTTTGGCAAGGCCGAAGACCGTGAGCCCAGCCGGTTTCTGGCCGAGATTCCCCCCGAAACCATCGATACCCAGCGCGCCGGCGACGCTCAGAGCCTGGCCGACCAGCGCGACGCCCAGAACCAAAAATACCTGGCCGCCCTCAAAGCCCAGATCTTCAGCAAATAAGCCGGCGCGACCGGCCCCTGGCCTAGCCTAGCCGCCCCGGGTGCGCTACACTCGGCGCGATCTGCATACGCAATACTTTGTCCCGGTCTCCCCCAACAGCAAGGAATTCCTTATGGGTATTGGATTGATTACATCGTTCAAAAACTTCTTTTCAAACCGAAAGTTCTCGGCAATCAGCGACACCCAGGAGCTCGCCCTGGTGGACGCACTCGCGCTGGCGATGGCGGCCGACCACGAGGTCTCGCAGGTCGAGCGTGAAGAGCTGACGAAATTGCTGCGCGCGCTGGACTGGAAGCAATCCGGCTCGCTGGAATCCTATGTCGAACTCTCCCTGGATAACGCAAGGCGCTATCTTGGCGAGCCCGGCGGCGTGCTGAAATATTGCATGGATATCAGCGCGCGCCTGGCCGAGGGTTGGTTGCGCGAGGAGGCCTATTATTTTGCCGGTCGCCTCTCGGCCAGCGATCAGCGCATCGAAGATACCGAGCACGAATTCTTGCAGGCCCTGGTCCAGGCCTTCGCGCTCGATAACGACACCCAGGCGCGCATCGCCGACCAGATTATGCGCGAAACTTCCTTCTAAATCGTCGATTCAACCGCGACAATCATAACCTTTTTACTTTTGGGAAAACCCATGAAAATCAAGCTCTTATTAATGTCTGCCTGTTTAATCGCGACTGTTGGCTGTGAGTCCACACCCGAGCAAAAAGCCGACGAGGCCCCCGAGGTCGCCCAGACCATCGAAGCGCCGCAGACGGCCGATGGGGCCGCGTCGCAAGCCGGGGTTTCGGCCATCGCGTTGAGCAGCAGCGCGTTTGCAAATGGCGGCGAGATTCCGTCCAAATTTACCTGCGACGGGGAGAATATTTCGGTGCCGCTGAGCTGGTCGAACCTGCCCGAGGGCACCCAGAGCGTCGCCGTGGTGATGCACGACCCGGACACCGCCAAAGGCACCCTATATCACTGGGGCATCTGGGCCATCCCGGCCGACCTCAACCAGTTGGCTGAGGGACAACCGACGAGCGCCGAAGTCGCACTGGGCGGCGTCACGGCCTTCCAGAGCACCAATGTCGGCGAGACTTTCGGCTATACCGGCCCGTGCCCGCCCGAGGGCGACGACGCGCATCGCTATATTTTCGAGATCTTCGCCCTCGATCACCCGGGCACCACCTTCACCACGCCGCCGAGCGCCCAGGCCCTATTGAGCGAATTGCAGGCCGACGCCCAGGCGCGCGGAAGCCTCACTGGACTGTATAAGCGTCAGAAATAAGACGCCTTTGGAGTCCGTGATTCGACAAAAAAGCCCCGCCGCGAAGATCCGCGGCGGGGCTTTATTTGTGGGTTAATCATCGCGTTGATTCCCACGCGAATCACTCACACGGAATCGGTAGGCTCTCGGAAATACACAGGGAGCGCCCCAATAAGGTGCAGCATATATCGCCGGTGCTGCAATCGGAATCAGCGCTGCACGTCGCCGGCCCGCCGCCGCCGCCGCGACACTCATCGGCGCAGCGATTGCCGAGCAATCCGGGGCAGCACAGGTCGGCGCCGGCACAATCACTATCATCCTGGCAGGAGCCGCCGTCTCCGGGGGTTCCGCCGGAGTCATCACAGAAGGTCGAGCAAATATTGGGCAGTTGCCCGCCGAATTCGCAGCATCCCTCGCCGTCGGCGCATTCGTCGGAAGTTTCGCAGGTTCCGCCGCCAATCTGGCAGGACTCCGCGGCCTGACAGGACAGCTCACCCTGCAAGCCTTGAGGGCAGCAGACTTCGCCCTGGACGCACTCCGAGTTGGTCTGACACGCGCCATCCGTGGCGGCATCCACCGGGAAACTCACGTCGGAGCGGCTGACATCCGGCGAAGGCAGATCCGTGTCGGTCCCGGACGAAGTATCCGAAGGGTCGGGGGCTGCGATATCGGCGACTCCGACATCAAATAAGTCATCGCGGTCACCTGCGTCCGAATCGTCGGCGCCGGTGGAATCGGAGGCGGTGGTCGTATCGGCCGCGCCGGTCACATCCGGGTCGTCGAGCTGCGCGTCCGAATCAATCCACCCACCCACATCGCCCGAATTCAAGTCGACCGACTCGGTGCAGCCCGTCGTGCCCATTCCAATAATCAGGCTCAGCAAAGCCATCCAGCGCATCATATTTCTCATGGTTCATTCCGATTTCTGAAGCATTTTATCAAAAAAAAGCGCCCATATTCGCATCATTAATACGAAATTTCATCGGAAATTGTCTCAAAGATTCCACCTAAATACAACTTTGAGGCGCGTATTCGACGCCCGCTTCCCGGGGCGAAAATACGCGCAGGGAGCCTACTCCTGCAACTCACTGCCCCGGCACACGAGCGCAGCGTTTCGCTGGCAAACGCCGGGCGCGTCGAAGGGCTCGTTGGCCAGGCGAGCGTCGACAAAATCCAGAATTTCGGGGAGCGCGAGCAGTGTGGTTTCGCCGTGTTTTGCGCCCGCGCACTCCAGATATTCCATGGGCAGACCGTCTGCACAAAGTGTGTCGAAGGAGTCGCGCTCGATCGCGGAGTTTACGAGTTCGTCGTTCTCACCCAGGACGAAGAGAATCCCGTAGGAATCGCTTGGCTGGGGAATGCGCGCGACGCTGGTGCTGGTAAGGCCATTCTCTGCGGTGATGCAGCCCCAGGGCTCCACGTCACTCAGGGTGCCGGCGATGGCCGCGTCGATCAGCGGTTGCTGGAAGAAGTCGGCGGGCGTGGTCGGGTTTTCGGGCAAAATATCATCAAAGTCACACCCGCCGCTAAGTGCCGCGGGGACCGCGTCGACCAGCGATGAGACAAAGATCTCATCGAGCCGATCGCCGTATCCGTACCAGCCCGCACTCGCCCCGAAGAATGCGGCGGTATTGCCGCTGGCCTTGACCAGTTCTTTGAGCGCGCGCTCCATTTGCCCCAGCATATCCGCCGGCGGCACGGTCGCCACGGTGCCGGCGAGTTCAAACTCGCGGGCGTAATACGGCGCGAGCCGGTCCATCCACAGCGCGGCGTGCCCGCCCTGGGAGCCGCCCACCGTCATGATACGCGGGCGCAAACACCAGTCGCCGCGCTCCTCATCGCTCAGGCGCATCGCCGCGCGCACCGCGTCAAATGACGAAATCGCCGCGGCCTGCCCGACCAGATAGGGATGCAAGAATTCGGTCGGCTCGCCGACCCCGTTCAGCCCGATATAATCCGGCGCGACCACCACGAACCCGAAGGATGCGATAAGCGCCGCCAACCCCTGATACTCCAATTCCTTGGTCGCCGAGCAGGCGTCCGTAAATCCGGTCGTACCGTGCAATAAGACGATAATATCTTTGGGCGCATCGCCCGCCTGGTGGTCGGTGGGAAACGCCACCAGCGCGCTCGCCTGGACCAATTTGCCGCGGTCCTGGGTCGTATATTCGAAGATCCGAACCCTCACGTCATGGGCGATTTCGCGCGGCGCACTCGCCCCGAGCAGATTCACCGCGGCTTCGAGCGCGTCGACCGAATAATTGCGCTTAATGCCAAGCTTAGTGACCTCGCCCAGGCCTTCTCCGGGCGCGCCCGGAGTGAGGTCGCTGAGCCATGCAAAGGACGCTTGCCCGCACTGAGCGGCGTCTGCGGCCAGCATAGCCGTCTCGGGCGTGCCGGCGATCACGATTTCCGGCAGTGCCTCACACCCCTCCTCGGCGGTATCTGCGCCCGGCGAAACCGTGTCGTGCGCGTCTTCGTCGCGAATATCTTCACCGAGCGCATCCGAGTCGCGGACATCGCTCAAATCCCGCGCATCGCCCCCGGCGTCCTGCACCTGGGCAGGCGTCGCGTCATCGCCGCAGCCCACCGCCACACACCATAGACTCATCAGCACTAACGCGCGCCACCAAGACATCGTATTCATTCTCAAGCATCCATCTTCAAGGTCGTAAAATCACACAAAAGCGATAGTAGCGGTCTCCAAGATGGCATGTCTACCAAGATAAGGCGCGCGCCGATTAGCGGGCAGTTCGCGCTAGTTTCGCATCCGGCGCACCCGCCCGCGCACGAACTCGGCCGAGTCTCGAAAACCGAGCATCCGATAGGCATGATCGAGCTCGAAATAGCGCTTGGCGAGGTCGAAATTCGAGCTCCAGTCCAGCTTTCGCAGGCATACCGGGCAGAGGTGAATGGGCCGGCGGTCCGACTCATCGAGATAATTCGACCCGTTAAGCCCGCATTCAAAATAGGTGCAATGGGTCAGCCCGTACATATGCCCGATTTCGTGGGCCATCACCTTGAGGCTTCGGCGCAAGGTCAGGTGCGCGTCGCCCTCGGCCATATAGCGCGCAAAACTATAGACCCCGACACGATTTCGCAGGCTGGCCTGGCCAAATACGAAGTTCCAATTCGGGTCCGGGTATAGGTCAACCAGCGAGATGCCGAGCATGCAGAACGCGTCCTCGGGCAGCCGGCGGGCGAGCAGGCGCAGGATGTCGGTAGTGAGCAGCTGGCGCTGGCCCTCGTGGGGATTCTGGCGCTCGGTGACCTGCAGCTGGCTCAGCGCGATGGCCGGCAGCACCTCCACGCTGCGGCTAAAGAACGAGCGCGCATAGTGCGCCAGCGCGGCCAGGGACGGGCAAGTCGGCGCGCGCCAGTCGCCCATCGGTTGCAGGTAGATGACGTGGCGCTGGGCGTCGGGGCGATTGGGTCTGGAGTTCACAAAGTCCTTTAGCGACTGGCCGCCTTCGTCATGCTGGGCCAGCCACTCCCCCGGTTTGGGGTGAGCCTTCAGGCGAAACCCCTCGGATGAGAAGAGCCCACGAACAGGCGCCGGAATCGCCCACGGCGAGCCCAGCGCGGGATGAAACTCACTCAAGTCCACCTTTGCTTCCCCCAGATTTCTCATAAGACACCTGCTCCTTTGCGCGCTTACCCCCATGGCCTCCGCGCCGCGCCATACTCCCAAACCTATCCCCGCCTTTGATTTGCGCAACACCCTGGCCGCAATCTCGCCTTGAGCTCGCCCGCGCGATGGCCTAAGAGAAAAACCCGCATCATCCTGGCCGAACGCCCCAACCTGTGAGCCAACTCATGACCATTCCCTCCTCCCGATCGCAGCGCCGATTCCGAAACTTCGCCTGGGCCTTTATGGTCTATCTGGTGGCGGTCGCCCTCTTTGGCGCCTGGGTGCGCATCACCCACTCCGGGGCGGGCTGCGGCGACCACTGGCCGAGCTGCCACGGCCAGATCGTTCCGCTGGCCCCCAGCATCGAGACGATCATCGAGTTTACCCACCGGCTGAGCACCGGCGTGCTGGGAATCCTGTCGCTCGTATTGCTCGGGTGGGCCGCAAAGATCTACGGCATGCGCCACCGGGTGAGTATCGCGGCGCTCGTCACGATTATCTTTATTGTCTTTGAGTCGCTGATTGGCGCCAAACTGGTCTTGAGCGAACTGGTCGCCGATAACGACTCGGTTGCGCGCGCCGTGGTTATCGCGCTGCACCTGATCAACACGCTCGCGCTGACCGGGGCGGCCGGGCTCTGCGCCTGGTGGGCAAGCGGGGGTCGGTTGCCCCAAAAAGGCGGCGCGAAGAACCTGCAATGGCTCTTTGCCCTTGCCATCGCCCTGCTGGTTGTGACCAGCATGATGGGCGCGGTCACCGCGCTGGGCGACACGCTCTTTCCGGTCGACCCGACGCTTGGCCACGGGCTCTTTGACCGGGTTCGCGACGACCTCTCCGCGGCCAATCACTTTCTGGTGCGCCTGCGCATCATCCACCCGGTCATCGCGGTGGGGGTGTCGGTGCT
>Ga0209075_1003540_pt1 | contig 12903 bp, 11 predicted proteins | sample Stecom2011_FD_187523 | JGI IMG/M metagenome (GOLD analysis project Ga0209075, IMG submission 187523) | Agricultural soil microbial communities from Utah to study Nitrogen management - Steer compost 2011 (SPAdes) (version 2) | ecosystem: Environmental > Terrestrial > Soil > Agricultural land... | reverse complement strand
GAAGCTCCTGCTCCGATGGAAAAGTCGATACTAGACACATCGTCCAAGTCTTCTTCTCCTGAAACCGTTACACCACCTAGTGTGCCTTCATAATCTAATTTGGAGGACGTTAGAAAAGATACCTGCGGTCCAACCTCCAAACTCAATCCATCTATAGCATAGAATTTGGCCATTACCGGCACTTGTATGTAATCTAATTTTTGCTCCACGTTGTAGGAATAATCAACGCCTAATTCCGTACCCTTATCACTATACTTAGATCCTTGTGATGAATATAAAACCTCGGGCTGGATTGCGAATTTTTCGGAAACAGGAATTTCAACCAATCCACCGATGTGGAAACCGGTTCGCGATTTTACATCGCCCAAATCATCTCCGCTAAACGTGGCGAAATTCACCCCGCCTTTAGCGCCAATTCGAACTTCTTGTGCTTGTGAAACTGTAGTGGTTATTGCGATTGCGACCACTAATAAAAATAACTTTTTCATAATATGTTGTTTTTTTGTTTACAGGACTAAACAACAAAACATATCAATATCACACTTGCATTTTCGATTTACTTTAACAGGAAATCGCCAAGTTTAAAACCAAATTAAGAAACTATAATGTTCCGAATTAAGAAAAACGAGAAAAACGAAGAAGTGAAAAAACGACAGATTCCATTTGACAAATTAACTGTTCAAGTGTTAAAAATCACATGAATCACATGAAGAAATTCTAAGGATAAACGGAAGATTGCTCATTACTTCGACCAAACATCAAATTGAGATCTCTGCAAATTAATTATTCATTGCACGGTTCATATAACTTCAAAAAACTTGATATACATTTTCTGCTGTTTATAATATATAGACAGTCCTATTTCGGTAAGCGAGCTATCGATAAAAGGAAGCTTAATTAGAAGCTAAAGCCCACAGACAACTGAAATACTTTGTTATACAATTTTAAATCACCAAAAAATGAGTCATACAAAGTTTTATCATTCAAATTTGTTTGTCCCATATTGTATCGAGCCGATAAAAACACCCCTATTGGCAGCCGATATGTTGCACCAATACTTATAGCGACATCAATACTTTCAAATTCGAATAAATCATCTCCTTCAATAATACCGATGCCATCTATTGTCCCTTTGTATTGCGATTTTGAAGAATTCAGATAACCCACCTGCGGCCCTATTTCTATACTGAACGCATCGGTAGCATTGAATTTAGCCATAATAGGAACTTGAATATAATTTAAATCGATATCCAGTTCAATTCCTACCCCCTTGTCGTTACCTGAATACGAAGCACCTTGTATGGAATATAATACTTCAGGCTGAATTGAGAAGTATTCAAAAATAGGAATTTCTATGACCCCACCAACATGATACCCTGTATGAGATTTCAATTTCCCTAATCCCTCCGCGCCCAATGTAGCAAAATTGACACCTCCTTTAATGCCAATTTTCATTTTCTGAGCTTGAGAAACAGAGGCAGTCATAAGGGTAATTGTTAGGATTAAAAACAATTTTTTCATAATATGGTTTTTAGCAATTGGAATTCACTTCTGAAAAAAACATTTCTACTAAATGTATTTTCGCTAATATTTTTTGACGACGTTTATTTTGCGTCTTAAAACCCTTGTCTTTCTTAAACTAGAAGCTATTATACGTCATTTATATTTATTTTTCCTTAGTTTTGTCTCTTTTTTACAATCGTTTTTCAACAAGGAAAAACAATAAAAGAGCTGCCCGGCTTCGGACTACTCTTTATATAATATTTACACTTCAGCATTTCGTATCATAGGAAGGAATATCCTAATGCAATTGAGAATACGGAATTTTTCCCTTCAGCTCCGGCGACCTTAGAAACGTCGGTCAATCCAAAGTTGTAACGCGCGTCGAAACGGAGGCCAAAGGGCAAATCATAACCCAATCCTGCAACGCCCGAAACATCCACATCCTTAGACTCTCCTCCTTCGGGAATATCGTCATTTACTAAAAATCCGAATTGAGGCCCCACTTGAATATTCAAACCTTGAATCAAATAATATTTTAATACTATAGGTACGTTTACGTAATCCAAATCAAATTTTGTAGGACCAAATTTTGCACCTTGTTGGGAATACAATAGATCACCTTGGATAGCCACTTTTTTGAATTTGACTCCAGCGAAAATTCCTCCGTGAAAACCTGTTTTACTGGACATGTCACTGACATCCGATATGTTTGCGAAGTTGGCACCTAATTTAATACCAAAGTCCAAACTTTGTGAATAGACAGTAGTACCCATAACAACAGCGATAACCGCCACAATCAATTTTTTCATAATTCTAAGTTTTTATATTTCCTTTGGACAAATATAACGAGATTCTTCGCTATTAATTAGCTAATTTTAGATATTAGTTAAAAATGACAAGGTTTATGAATTGGCAACAGGCCATAAAAGACTATCAAAACTACTTGCGTTTAGAGCGGGGACTTTCCGAGAATTCCATCGTAAATTATTCTTTGGATATTAAGAAATTAGAACGTTGGCTAGACACCAACGATATCGAAGCGAATCCGATTTCAATTTCCGCAGAAAGTGTTCAGAAGTTTATTTACGATATTGCCAAAAGTGTAAATCCTAGATCTCAAAGCCGGATTATCTCTGGATTAAAGGGATTTTTCAACTACCTTATCTTTGAAGAATATCGAAAAACCCATCCGATGGAACTGATAGAATCTCCAAAAATCGGGCGGAAACTTCCAAGTGTGCTCACCTTAGATGAAGTCGACACCCTCATCGATGCAATAGATTTAACCTCAGCACAAGGAGAGCGAAACCGAGCTATACTAGAAACACTTTACGGTTGCGGGTTGCGGGTATCAGAGCTTACGCATCTAAAATTATCGGATCTGTATTTTGACGAAGGATTTATAAAAGTAAGTGGAAAAGGCAACAAACAGCGCCTTGTTCCGATTGGACCCACAACGCAAAAATACATCAACATTTATCGAAACGAGGTAAGGATCCACAAAGCGATAGACCCCAAAGCCAAGGATACGTTATTTTTAAACCAACACGGACGCCCACTAACCCGAGCGATGATTTTCACCATTGTAAAAGACCTCGTAGAAGCGACAGGGCTGAAAAAAAATATCAGTCCACACACCTTTCGACATTCCTATGCAACCCATCTTTTGGAAAACGGAGCCGATTTGCGTGCCATTCAGCAAATGCTCGGGCACGAAAGTATTACTACGACCGAGATTTACACGCATATTGATCGGAAACACCTCACGGAAATTATCAATCGTTACCACCCTAGAAAATGACAGAAAAAACAACCCTAACCTTTGTACATAGATGTCTAAGCCTTTTTGTATCTTATATATTGAATTAAGAAAATAAGCAAATATGAAAAAATTGAAATTTAACAATGGCGACACCATGCATGCCATAGGTCTTGGAACTTGGAAAGCCAATGGAGAAAAATTAAAAACAGCAGTAAAAGATGCTTTATATGCTGGATATAGGCATATTGACACGGCTGCCACCTACGGCAATGAGGAAGTTATAGGAGAAGCTTTAGCCGAAGTATTTGCGGAAGGTAACATTAAGCGGGAAGACGTATTTATCACTTCGAAACTGTGGAACGACAGCCATGCTGAGAAGGATGTAATTCCCGCACTACAGCAATCTTTGAAACGATTGCAGCTTGATTATTTAGATCTTTTTCTAATCCATTGGCCAGTCGCTTTTAAATTGGGCGTTGCGTTTCCAAAATCGGCAAATGATTATCTGCCTATCGAAAAAGCACCCATTATAGATACCTGGAAACAACTGGAACGCGCTAAAAAAGACGGGCTTGCTAAACACATTGGGGTTTCAAATTTCAGCGTCAAGAAATTGAAAGATTTAGTGTCTAAAGCAACGATCAAACCTGAAATGAATCAAGTAGAATTACATCCCCTACTGCAACAGGATGCATTATTAGCCTACTGCAACAATGAAAACATTCTTGTAACCGGATATTCTCCATTAGGGTCCGGCGATCGGTCGGATGCTATGAAAGCCGATTCAGAACCCAATATGATGGACATTCAAATCATTAAGGATATTGCAAAAAACCACGATGTACCTGCTTCACAAGTATTGATTGCTTGGCACCTACATCGCGGTTGTGCTGTAATTCCTAAATCGACCACAAAAAAGCATATTATCTCTAACTTCGAAGCCTCTTCGGTTTCGCTCACAGAAGATGATATGAAAAAAATCAGTGCTCTAAATAAAAATTACCGGTATATCACGGGTAAGTTTTTTGAAGAGCCTTCGAAAGGCTACTTCAACCTTTACGATGAGTAATTCTTTTGCATAGACAAGAAAAAACCTCAAAGTCAGCTGACTTTGAGGTTTTTTCTATATACGTGATTTATAATATTACTTCGCAATATTCACCGATCTAGTTTCGCGAATTACGGTTACTTTAACCTGACCTGGGTACGTCATATCAGTTTGGATTTTTTGTGAAATCTCGAACGAAAGCTGTGCAGCTTTCTCGTCGCTAACTTTCTCACTTTCCACCAAAACCCTAAGTTCTCGGCCCGCTTGAATAGCATAAGCTTTATTCACTCCGTTAAAAGAAAGTGCCGTGTCCTCAAGGTCTTTCAATCGTTGAATATAAGAGTCCAATACTTGACGCCGCGCCCCTGGGCGTGCTCCGCTGATGGAGTCACAAATTTGAACAATAGGCGACAGCAAGTTATCCATTTCTATCTCGTCGTGGTGTGCACCGATCGCGTTACACACTTCGGGTTTCTCGCCATATTTCTCTGCCCATTGCATTCCGAGCAACGCGTGTGGAACTTCGGATTCCATTTCTGGAACTTTTCCCACGTCGTGGAGCAGTCCGGCTCGTTTCGCCATTTTAGCATTCAATCCAAGTTCTGCTGCCATAACACCACAAAGTCGTGCTACTTCCCGCGAGTGATGCAATAAGTTCTGACCGTAGCTCGAACGGTATTTCATACGTCCAACAGCCTTAATCAATTCTGGGTGGAGTCCGTGAATGCCTAATTCAATAACGGTTCGTTTCCCTACTTCAATGATTTCTTCGTCAATTTGTTTTCTGGTCCTTGCTACCACCTCTTCAATCCTCGCTGGGTGAATTCTTCCATCGGTAACCAATCGATGTAGCGAAAGCCGTGCAACTTCTCTTCTAACAGAATCGAAACACGAAAGAATAATGGCTTCAGGTGTATCGTCTACGATAATTTCGACACCCGTTGCTGCCTCGAGCGCGCGAATGTTTCGCCCTTCCCTTCCGATGATCCTTCCTTTAATATCATCGCTTTCAAGGTTAAAAACCGATACGCAGTTTTCTACTGCTTCTTCGGTCCCGATACGTTGTATGGTGTTGATTACGATCTTTTTAGCCTCTCTTTTAGCTGTTAGTTGGGCTTCCTCCATTTCAGACTGCACATACGCCATAGCTTCGGCCCGTGCTTCTACTCTCAAGTTTTCGATCAGCTGTGCCTTGGCTTCTTCCGCTGAAAGACTTGAAATTACTTCGAGTTGTTCTATTTGACTTCGAATCGATCGATCCAATTCTTGTTGACGCTTATCTAAAATAGCTAGGCGCTCATCGAGTTCGGCTTGTTGTCTTTGTAATTTAGCTTTTAATTTTTTGTTTTCTGCCAGTTCTTTAGAAACCTGGGATTCTTTATCTCTAGTTCTTTTCTCAGCATCGGAGATTTTTTTATCTCTGCCGAGTATTACTTTCTCATGTTCGGTCCGCAGTTCAAGAAACTTTTCCTTTGCCTGAAGGATTTTGTCTTTTTTTATCGCTTCTGCTTCGCTATTTGCGGCTTTTATTATCGAAGCGGCGGTTTTCTTTGCATTTTTCACCATTCGTGAGGCGTTGTTTTTCTCTAATATTTTTGCGATTGCAAAACCAACCGCAACGCCCACGATGGTAATTATTATCCAAGTTATATCATCCATTCGTTGTCTTATTTATATATAAAAAAAGCCTACATCAATATTGTTGTTTTGAGTAAACTCCTTAAAAAAAAGTTTAGGGTTAACAAACTGGTCAAGCATCCGTTCGAAGACGGCTCGCTTTAGCAGCTTCAACTCACCCTTCTTTAAAGAATTTGTGTTGAGTTCACCAAAAAAGTAATATTAATGTAGGCAGTAACCTTAATTATTAAGGTATGTAAAGAACGTTTACGACAATTTATCTTCGAGTATTTTATCCAAAGTCTTTAACCGACTGAGGAGTTCTTTTTTATTCTCAGATTTGTCAATTTTTTTTTGCTCCAACTCTGTCGCAAGTTGCAAGGCGCACATCGCTAGCACATCTTGTTTGTCGCGAACAGCATAATTCTGTTCAAACCTCCTGATCATTTCCTCTATCTTCTTCGAAGCTGTCCGCAAGCCTTCTTCTTGTTCAGGCGGGACAGTCAACGGATAGACTCTTTCAGCTATGGATACTTTTATTTTTAAAGGTTCAGCCATTGTTATGTACTATATAGAAAGCTGCGCTATGCACAAGTCAATCTCTCGAATTAGAGCGTTTATTTTAAGTTTAGTTTCCCGCTTAAATTGGTCGCTGCCAAGTAATGAATTTGCTACTCTTAATGACTGATTTTTTTCCTTCCATTGAGCAATTTCATTTGCGTATTGGATTTCTTTAGTCTTCAAGTCGTCTATCTCGGACTCCAATTGTACCTTGGTTCGCTTCAACTCCTCTTGCATTTCAAGATATCGTTCAAGCTTAGTTTCAAGAGAATCAACAACTTTATAAAAATCATTCATTAAAAACAATCTTCAACACTTCACATACAAAGTTAGCACACCATATCTATTAAACAAAGTCTTTCGGGTTTTTTTTGTATTATTGAAATCAACATCAAAATAAGCCTAAAATCAGGCATGCTGTTTACACATCCAATACGTATCTTTGACCTATGAAGAAATTGAGTTTTTTACTGTTATTGACAAGCATTTTTCTGCACGGACAGTCACAAATTCCCAACGATTACTTTGCCTCTCCCTTAGGAATAGATTTGATTTTATCGGGAAATTTTGGCGAGTTGCGTTCCAACCATTTTCACAGCGGATTGGACATAAAAACACAGCAACGCATCGGCCTGCCAATTTACGCCAGTGCCGATGGATTTATAAGCCGAGCGAACGTCAGCCACTACGGATACGGAAAAGCACTTTACATTCAACACCCAAACGGCTACACTACCGTTTATGCCCACTTAAATCAATTTGCCGGCGAAATCCAAGCTTATATTAAAGACCAACAATACCAAAGAGAGTCGTATGAAATCGAGCTTTTCCCTGAGAAAAATCGCTTGGAGGTAAAAAAAGGAGATTTAATCGCTTATTCGGGCAATACGGGAAGCAGTGGCGGCCCACACTTGCACTTTGAAATTCGCGATAGCTCGCAACGTCCCATGAACCCGATGCTCTTCGGATTCGATATTCCAGACAGCAAACCGCCAATCATCAATTCATTATTTGCATACCCCATAGGAGAAGACGCACACGTCAATCAAAATCAGCATCGGACTAAACTCAGATTGATAAAAGTCAGCAGTGGTATCTATAAAACAGAAGACCTCCTGGCTTATGGCGATATTGGATTCGGAGTATCTTCTGAGGATCAATTGGATGGCGCCCTCAATAAAAATGGAGTTTACAACATTACCACAAAACTCAATGCCACAAAAAAATTTGAGGTCCGATTCGATAAGTTTTCTTTCAGCGAAACCCGATACCTCAACCGATATATCGACTTTGGTTATTTCCAAACCGATAGAAGTCGTATTCAAAAACTCTTTCGCCAATCGAATAACCCACTGAGTGTTATTGTGGACGAATACAACAACGGAATTTTAAACATCAAAGATAGCCTTGACTACTCCTACGTCATCGATGTCATCGATTTTAAAGGAAATACGAGCTCAATCATCGTGCCGATAAAAGGTCAGAAAGCACCAATTCTGAACCCGAGAACCGTCAACACAACCTACGAATTTGTACATTCCGATCACGCAACGAAGTTGACTAAAGGAAAATTCAGTATTTATATTCCTGCCAATAGCTTATACGAAGATGCTTATCTCGACATCACTGCCCATGGCGACAACTTAACCCTACACAATAAAGAAGTGCCATTGCATAAAAACGTCACCATAACAGCCGATATTTCACACTACAAACCCGAAGACAGAGATAGGTTGTTTATCGGAAAACTGAACAATCGCGGAATTCCTAGATATGTCAGCACGACGCGAAAAGAAGATAAACTGATAGCTTCTACGCGCGAGCTTGGAGATTATACTATTGCCTACGATTCTGTACCTCCCAAAGTTACACCCGTAAACTTTTCGGACGGGCAATGGATAAGCGATCAGAAGACCTTGAGAGTTAAAATATCAGACGACTTAAGTGGCATTAGCTCATACCGTGCAACGATCAACGGAAAATTCATTTTAATGGAATACGAGTATAAAAACAATACGCTTACCTATGATTTTAACGATGGTGTCAATGATTCAACCGAAAATAATTTGAAGCTTATCGTGATAGATAATGTGGGAAATAGTGCTACATTTGAAGCACAATTTTTCAGAAAACAACCTTAAACCTTGCTTTTGAAAACCTTAAAACCTCGAATTACCCTCCTTATTTTATTCGTTACAAGTATTGGTTTCGCCCAAAAAGCTACCATGAAAGGAATTGTAGTGGACGAATTTGACCAAATTGTTGTCGGTGCCAATATTACCTATGGCAATACAGGAGTCATCTCCGATTTTCACGGTGTTTACAATTTGACAATCCCAGCCAACGAAGATGTGGTCATTACATTTTCGCATATCAATTTTAAAAAGATTGAAATCACGGTCAACCTCACACCCAATGAAGACTTCGAATTCAATCCGGTTTTAAAAACCAATGTGGAACAAATTACCGAAGTAGTCATTTCGGGCCGAGAGAATAGACGCGTAGAAGGCGTTACGACGATTTCCCCAGAAGTCATCCGCCGTATGGTCGGTGCCAATGCCGGTGTGGAGAACCTGTTGAAATCACTTCCTGGAGTGAATAGCAATAACGAATTGAGTACGCAATACGCTGTGCGTGGAGGAAACTATGACGAAAATTTAGTTTACGTAAACGAAATCGAAGTATACCGTCCGTTTCTAATCCGAAGCGGTCAGCAAGAAGGTTTGAGCTTTGTGAATAGTGATCTAACAAGTAATGTTGATTTCTCTGCTGGAGGATTTCAAGCAAAATACGGCGATAAACTCTCGTCTGTCCTCGACATTACCTATAGACAACCCGTCCAATTTGGAGCTACGTTAGATATGAGCCTTTTGGGCGTAAACGGCTCGGTTGAAGGCATTTCTAAAAACGGTCGATTTTCTGGAATTGCTGGAATTCGCTATCGCGACAACAGTTTGTTTGTCGAAGCTCAGGAAACAGAAACCAATTATCGTCCGAAATTTGCTGATGTTCAAACCTATTTGACGTATCGGTTGGCCACCAATTTCGAAGTTTCGTTTTTAGGAAATGTGTCTATCAACGATTACAACTACGAACCTTTAACGCGGCAAACGAATTTCGGAACCATTTCCGACCCGATTGCTCTTGTGGTTTTCTATGAAGGTCAGGAAAAAGACCGCTACAACACCTATTTCGGAGCGCTTAAATCAACTTGGGTTGCTTCGGATAATTACACCGGTAAATTTATTGCATCGCTGTACCAAACAACAGAACAGGAGTATTTCGACATCCTGGCGCAATACCGTTTAGGAGAAGTTGATACCGACCTTGGCAGCAGCACGTTAGGCGACGTAAAATTCACGCGAGGTGTTGGTGGACAACTCACGCACGCCCGAAACGATTTAGACGCACTTATCCTCAATGTAGAACACAAAGGAAGCCTTACCGTAGAAAGTAGTACCATTGAATACGGCATTAAATATACGCGTGAGGATATTCGCGATCGCGTTCAAGAATATGAAGTTATCGATTCGGCAGGATTCAACATTCGACCTCCTATCCTACCTGGGAACAATCAACCCTACGAACCATACGCTTCGCCAATTGTACCTTATCAAACCATTCGCGCGTTTAACGATGTGCAAATCAACCGAATTTCGGGATATGCACAATGGAGCAAACGAACCGAACTTGGCGACAACGCTGTTTGGATGAATGCCGGAGTACGCGCGCACAATTGGACCGTAAGCGGGCGAAATACTGAAAGTACAACCCAAACCACTTTTAGTCCAAGAGCACAAATTGCGATTAAACCCAACTGGGAAAAAGACATGCTCTTCCGGCTTTCTGGGGGACTGTATCACCAACCGCCTTTTTACCGTGAATTGCGCGATTCGACAGGAACTGTTCGTCCGAACGTAAAAGCACAACAATCTGTACATATCGTGTTGGGTAACGACTTCAGTTTTAAAATGTGGGATCGAAAATTCAGACTAAATTCAGAATTGTACTATAAAAACTTAACGAACGTCAATCCTTATTCCATAGAGAATGTACGCATCCGATATCGCGCAAGCAACAATGCCGTTGCATACGCCTACGGATTGGATATGCGGTTAGCAGGTGAGTTTGTTCCGGGAACCGAGAGCTGGATTAGTTTCGGTTATATGAAAACCGAAGAAAACATAGACGACCGTGGCTATATTCACAGACCCACGGACCAACGATTAAAATTCGCGATGCTGTTCCAAGACTATGTGAAGGTAATTCCTGATTTGAAAATGTATTTGAACCTCACCTACAATACCGGACTGCCTGGAGGGTCGCCGAGCTATGCCGACCCATACGACTACCAACGGCGATTACGCGATTACAAGCGTGCGGATTTGGGAATTAGCTATGTGTTGATTCACGAAGAAAAAAGGCGCGACAAAGGGCTGTTCAAGTCCTTTAAGGAATTAAGCATCGGTGCAGAAATATTCAACATATTCGATGTTCAAAACTCCATTACCAACACCTTTGTCCGCGATGTATACAGTAAGGTTCAGTATTCAATCCCAAACTACCTTTCACCTCGTATTTTCAATGTGCGGGTGATGATGAAATTTTAAGGATTCCTTTTTCCAAGACATAAAAAAAACCCTCTCCAATGGTTAGAGAAGGGTTTTTTACTTTTTACAGTAATGGGTTTCTTAGGTGGTCATAAATTCTTTAAGTACGTCCACGACATAATCCACATCTTTCTTTGTGTTGAATGCAGAAAATGAGAATCGCAAGGATGGTTTCTTTAAGTCCTCAGGACCCAAAATGGCATTAAGAACGTGCGATCCACTTTCGCTTCCACTTTGGCAAGCACTGCCTTTGGAACAGGCAATACCTTTTAGGTCCAATTGAAATAAAAGCAAAGTTGCTTTTTCTTCAGATATCGGAAGGCAAACATTGAGCAAGGTGTAGGTGCTGTTCTTATTGTCTCCACATCTTCCATTAAACTTGACTCTTGGAATGTGTTCTTCCAGTTGGGTCTTGAAGTAATCTTTAAGCTCCATAATATAGGCGCGCTCCTTATCGAGTTTTCTGTACGATAACTTTAGCGCTTCTGCCATTCCAGCAATATTATAGACCGATTCGGTTCCGGCACGCAACCCGCGTTCTTGCGACCCACCGTGAATCAAAGGTTTTAACCCAGAATTTTTTCTCACGAAGGCAAAACCAGCACCTTTTGGACCGTGGAATTTATGTGCTGCTGCAGCTGCAAAATCAACGGGGATTTCCTTAAAATCCAATTCAAAATGTCCGACAGATTGCACCGTATCGCTGTGGAACAACACGTCGTGTTCTTTACATAGCTTCGCAACGCGTTTTAAATCCAACATATTTCCAATTTCATTGTTCACATGCATCAAGGAAACCAATGTTTTCTTAGCTGTGTTCTGCAACAACTCCTCCAAGTGGTCGTAATCGATCAATCCACAATCCATAAGATTTACAAAATCTACCTGAATCCCGTAGCGATCCTTAAGCCACTCCACAGTATGCAAAACAGCGTGGTGTTCTATTTTTGTAGTAATGATTCGCTTCACTCCTAAATCTCGAACAGCACTATTGATAATCAAGTTATCGGCTTCAGTACCTCCTGAAGTGAAGATGATTTCGCTGGCGGAAACATTTAAGTGGCTCGCTATTTCCTTTCTCGCATTTTCAATCAATGATTTCGACGATCTTCCGTAGGAATGCGTTGAGGAAGGGTTTCCAAATTCGGTTTTCATCACTTCAGTAATGCAAGAAATTACATCTTCTCGCATCTCTGTTGTCGCAGCATTATCGAAGTAAACTTTTTTCATGGGATAGTATTCTTGTAAAACCCTTTTTTAGATTCGAATTTTACCTATTTTAAATATTGTATTTGTATCATTTTAAAGATTTGCAAAAGTACATATTATATTATTTTTCGGCTTGAGATTCAATAAAAAAGAAATGTGTTACTTTGCACTACATTATTGCTGACATCCATATATTTCTGTAGCACTAAATCTACATCAACAATACAATACACCATGAGAAATTTATTGATACTATTCCTGATATTTCCTGTACTCTTCAGTTGTAATGACGGCGATGTCCTTGTCGAAAACTTCAATTTTGACGGCGCAAACCTTCAAACATGCGGTGATGTTGGAAGTTATGTCTTTTTCAAAGAAAACACCCAAAGTTTCGAAAGCCTTTCACTTCATTTAGGAACTTCGGACAGCATTTACAATGAACCTGCAATTAAGACCTACAGCCTGAACAACACATCGACATTCGTGAATTATAGGCGACACGACGGTCCGCTCGGAAACAACTATTTTTGCAACAACGTTCCGCCGAGCAGTCCGAAGGTTATCGAAGAATACAAAGCGGTTTCAGGTTCGGC
>Ga0209075_1003538_pt1 | contig 12911 bp, 10 predicted proteins | sample Stecom2011_FD_187523 | JGI IMG/M metagenome (GOLD analysis project Ga0209075, IMG submission 187523) | Agricultural soil microbial communities from Utah to study Nitrogen management - Steer compost 2011 (SPAdes) (version 2) | ecosystem: Environmental > Terrestrial > Soil > Agricultural land... | reverse complement strand
ATGGTTTTGGCAGAGTTCGGGTATGTTTAGTTCGATGTTTCTAGAGCTTAATGATATTAGGCATGGTTTTGGCAAAATTCGGGAATGTTTAGTTCGATGTTTCTTAATGATATTAGGCATGGTTTTGGCAGGAATCAAGTGTGATTAAAAATGAAGCTTATTTTGCCGCAATTCTACTATTTTAGAGTCTGATTCTGCGTTCGTCAATTCCTTTTGAAGAGTCTAAATTCTTGTCTGTATTGATTTTTTTGTAAAATCACTTGATAGACTCCCTGCGGAAAAGTTTCTAAAGAGATGCTTTTTTGAGCCAAGGGTTTTTGATGATAAAACAAACGACCTTGTAAATCCACTATTTTCATTTCGACACCATTCAAAGTGAAATGGAGGTGCAAGTGATTATTGAAGATCTGAAAACTTTCAATTAAAGCCGCCTTTGTCTGCTTCAAAGCGATAGGGACTTCACTTTCTTTGTCCAAGATAATCTCCCAATTCTGATTCCAAGGCCAAGAATCATTCCAATCTTGGATTATCGATCCCTCTTTAGAACGAATATAGTGCCCACTATGCTTCATTTTCATTCGTACCACATAGGATTCAAAATCTTTTTGCTTTTCAAAGACTACTTTTTGATGGTCTTTGCCGTTCCAATCCCACAAACCCACTGCAGCTCCAGCGTCTTTTGATTCATTGGGGATTTCAAAAACTTTAGATCCAAAATATAATGCATAGGTGTTGCTACTCAGTTGTTTTAAACGAAGCAAAGCTTTTTCATCTTGACAATCCCCTAAATAAAGTTTTTTATCTTCAAAAAGGATGCATTTGTTTTCATCTAAAGATCGAATCCGAACCGTATCGGGAAAGATAGACTTTAATTTCCAAACTCGTACCCAATCTGCCTCAAAATACGCTGGGTTATTTTCTTTGACTTCTATATTATCTCCGGCCCAACCACCAATGGCCAAGTTGATGATTATATACATTTCTTTTGCTTGGCTGATTTCTGAAACTCGATTATAAGATGCGATTTGTTTGTCATCAAAATAAAACTTCATGCTCTCGCTATCCCATTCTACGCCATAATTGTAAAAGGCTTCTGCTTTATTTGGTCCTGTATGAGTGCCTCCAAACGAGGCTTCGTGATCCCAAGCATCGCCATGAGAAGCATACCAAGAAGGCTCTGTGTAGTGCATGTAATAATGATGCTTGTTTCGTTCGTGAGGGATTTCTAAAATATCAATTTCTGGAGGCCAGCCATCTTGTAAAGTCCAAAATGCAGGCCAAGTTCCTAATTGTTTGGGAGCCTTGAAACGCCCCTCTATATAACCGTATTGAGTGCTAAATTTATTTTTAGTGTCTATGGCTCCCGAGGTGTAATCCAAAGAATAGGTTTTTCCACCGTTAGAGGCTGTAGGAGGGGCTTTGGGGTGTCTTTTGGCTTCTCCTTTTATACGCAAAAAACCATTTTCTACCAAAATATTTTCTGGAGCACAATAAGCTCTGTGGTTGTGGGTGTTCCCCCAATTGTAAGTTGAATTCCATTTTTTAGAGTCCAAAGCTGTACCCTCGAACTCATCTTCAAAAATCAGATCCCACGCCTCTGGACCAGAAGGAGGTGCAGCAAAAAGAAAAGCCGCACAAAGCCACAAAAAAGAAACACTTCGAAACATAACACTCCAAATATTTTCAAAACCTTTTAAACCCATACTTTATAAAACTAATAAATAAAAAGCACTATTTATTATTTACGAATATAAATATTTGAAGCGATTTTTCTTGAACGATTGTTTTGGGATTTAGTGATTTGAATTATTTTTTACTACACTTCACATTCATAATTTGAAGTTGCATCACTTAAAATCTTTCTAGAAAGAATATATATGAGTTAAATTAACACCATTCGTTTTCTTAAACGATTATTTGCGAATATAAATATTTGACCCGATTTTTCTTGAACGATTGTTTTGGGATTTAGTGATTTGAATTATTTTTTACTGCAGTTCACATTTATAATTTGAAGTTGCATCACTTAAAATCTTTCTAGAAAGAATATATATGAGTTAAATTAACACCATTCGTTTTCTTAAACGATTATTTACGAATATAAATATTTGACCCGGTTTTTCTTGAATTTTATTTTGAAAAGCTAGGTCTTTTTTTTTACACTATCGAAGCATGCTCATAAGCATTTTGTTATGGCCTAAAACGCCTCCAAGAAGGATAAAAGCCCCCTTTTAAATCATCGACCACACTGATCACCACCAAGGCCTTTTCATCTATTTTTTGCACCACCTCTAAAATTTTTTCTTTCTTGAGTCGCTGGGCAAAAATCATCAAAACCGTCTTGTTATTTTCTTTACCTTGAGCGTCAATAGTAGTCACACCATAGCCCAAATTTCTAAGCGAATCCACCATCAAAGGAGCCAAAGCTTCACTAGCAATTACCTGGACTAGCACGCGTCCTACAGCGATTCTAGCTTCTAATAAAGAGCCCACATAAACTCCCACCGAAAAGCCAAGGCTATAAACCAATGCTTTAATTGGGGCTTCAGAAAGACCCATGATCACCCTAGAGGCCACAAAAGTCCAAATAATTATTTCGAAAAAAGACAAAAAAGAACCTTGTTTTCGGTAACCCTTATTGATCAAAATATGTCTCAAAGTGCTAAATGCCACCTCGACCATTTTTGCAAAAAAGATTAAAAGTACTTCCCAAAGAGGAACAGCGGTCAAAACTTGATATAAATAACTTAACATACACACAAGATAGCAAAAAGCACTCTATTATGGACACCATCGATGCGTTTGGTAATCTTTTAAACTCTTCAAAGCTCTCTTCCATGGCCTTGCTACAGGAACTTCTTCTAGTGACTCTAATCTTAATATAAAAAAGCCAATCGTTTCGCCAGTTTCCAGAGAATAACCCAGTTTACTTAAAGTTTTCAAAGCATTGTTCAAAGTTAAAGCCCACTCTTCTTGTTTAAAATGCACTGCATCAAAAGCACTCTTCTTCTTTTTTCTTTTATAAAACACATAGCATAAAAGCAACAAAAATAACACCGCATAAGTTTCAAAACGAGCCAATAAAGACTCCACAAAAACCTGCCAAGAATCGAGACTCTGACGCCACGAACCCTCTTTAAGTGCATGAAGGTAATAATTCCATTTTGCTTTAAAAGCTTCTTGTTTTAGAGCAAGCCAAGACTGCGGGTTTTCTTCTTGAAGCCACAAAGGAGTGGGGTCTGTAGATTTCCAATGGCCTTCAAAAAACTCTACCCAAGCATGAGAATGCTTTCTTCTAAAAAACGAATAAGATCTATCGGCAGAAAACTCTGGATAAGCAAAGCCCACCACATACCTTGCAGGAACACCGTGGTAACGCATCAAAAGCACCGCTAAAGTTGCAAAATATTCACAATAGCCTTTTTTAGAATCCCAAAACTGCCACAAAGCCTCTGACTTTTTCTTTGCATTCACCACTAGCGAGTACTCAAAATTCATAGAAAAATACTTTTGGATTTGAATCGCTAGCTGAGAAGGACTCATAGAAGCATCCAATCCCATTTCTAAAGAAGCAACTTGAAGCAAAAGGCTATCACTCAAAGACCAAGACAAAAAATCCAATGCATTCAAAGAATCCAAAATTTCATCGGCCTCTAAATAATACCAATCCTTCACTTCAGAAGCTATATTTTGCAAATGTCCACCCACAAAAGATCGAATAGAATCTGATTTTAGCCCCACACCCACAGCATTTGCAGGAGCAAATAAATACTGAAAAGTCTTAATATCGGACTGCACCCAGACTTTATTAGAAATACTCGAAGAATCTTTTTGAAACAAAGCATAATCCGCAAAATAATCCATAGCCTGCAAAACAGAATCTTTATCAGAACTTTTCCATAAACCTTGCAAAAATCGTTCGTAAGCCACAGCCTTTAAAAACACTGGAGGCTCTTGTGTCCACAATCGAAGCACTATTTGGTGGTCGTATTTAGACTCATAATTTTTAGTAAAAGAACCTAGTGAAGCCACAGGATCAAAGCCCATCATATGACGGCTCCAATAATAATCATCTCCCCAATTTTTATTCCAAGATTTAGCCGTCTTTTTTTGCAAAAAAGAAACACTAAAAATCAATGCAAACAAACCCAACACCGACAACACAATCGCCATAAACCACCTCCAAAAAGGAGTCGAGGGGCGGATATGAAATAATAAAGTCAAGAAAAAGAACACAAGCAAAACACCAGAAAACCAATCTGGATCTCGAATCGAAAGCAAAACAGCCGCCAGGGCATTGAATCGAATAAAAACAAATGCCCCTCCCCTTCCTAGACTTCGCCACTGCACCAGAGCCAAAAAAAATAAATACCAAGATGGTATAAAAAAGATCCAAGGAGAAATCCCACTCTCCACACTGGGCGACAAAAACCACCACAAAGAAAAAGGGAGTATCGCCAAATAAACAGGCAATTTTCTATACAAAATCACCTTATTTTTTTTCAAATTCCTGGCTATAAACACAAGCAGCAAACCCGCCACCAACCCTAAAACATAAACTTTGGACTGAAAAGTCACAAAAACAAGGGCTCCCAAAAGCAAGAAAAAAGTGTTCCAAAACCTCACAAAAACACCTCGTCATCTGGGCTTGGATTCCAATACATCACCGAATCGTGTTCAATAGTTTCACTATGCAGCACAATTTGTTTTTTAATCCACTTGGAGTGATTTTTTTTAAGACAAACCGCAAAAACAGGCCCCATAGGAATAGCCGCTGGCTCCCATTTTTTTGGAGCTTCTTTGGATTTTAAGCGCGGGGTCTCAATTTTAGCCAAAGCTTGCAAAATCAAAAATCTTTTCTCTCTGCCTTTCAAATCAATCTCTTGATCATTAATAAAAAAGCGGTCTAGCACTTGTCTCTCTAACAACCAAAAAGCAATCCCTGCCGTCAAAGAAATTGCAGACTCAAAATAAACTTTATCACGCCATCTATCAAAACGAAGGTCCAAAACAAGCACAAGGCCTCCCCCCATTTCCACCCCAAATTCTTTGGTAAAAGGCTTTAAATGTCGAGCAAAAGCACGGTAATCCACATCCCTCAAAGAATCCCCTTCACGGTAGGGCCTCACCCCTTTAAAATCCATCCCCCTCTCCATAAAAGGCCGCAGTAAAAGTGAAAAATCTCTACCCGAAACACCATTCAACAAAAACGAAAAAGATCCAATTCGCACTGCTTTGGGATACACCACCAGCTCCAAAACATCCTGATAAATCACCGCACTATTCACCAAACCAATCGGATCCTTCAAAAGCACCGCTGTTTTCTTCAGCAAAAAAAGCCCTCTCTTTTCAGTTTTAATCTTAATAGAAAATTGTTGATAATCAGAAGCGCCTATAGAAAAAAAAGAATCCAAAGGATTTGATCTTTTCAAAGAATCATCTAACCTAAAAACCTCAAGACTCAAAGCAGCATAAGCTTTTTCAGAAAACACATCCACACTCAAAACAGCCTCTTCGCCTGCAGTCACCGGAGCAATCACAGCATTTTTCAAAGTCAAAAACTTCGTTTTAGGCCGAAGCAAAACTGCCACAAACAACAAAGAAATCAAAAAAAACAAAAAATACCGAGCCAAAAAAGCCCCGGGAACCATATACAAAAGCAAAGCAAACCAAGCAGCCGCAATACAAGATTTAGCAGCCGAAGTAAAAGTTTCTTGCCAAAAATAATACAAACGCACCAAAACACCCTCTCGATAGGGCATCTTGAAAATAGAATCAAACAAAACAGACCAATAATTTCTCATAAAAGCAAAATCAAACAGGAATTTTCACACTTTTACGGATTTCTTCTACAATCGCCTCACTAAGGCCCAAACCAGACTCTACAGCAAAAATTCGATGTGCCAAACTAGGCACCAAAACATATTGAATATCTTCTGGAGTCACATAATTCCTTTGATCCAAATAGGCATTTGCTTTTGCCATCTTTAAAATAGAAACTCCCGCCCTAGGGCTTGCAGCAAGCCTCAAAGCCTTATGAGACCTAGTAGCCATCACCAAATTCACAATATACAACTCCAAAGCCTCATCCACATGAACTTTCAAAACCTCTTCTTGCATCTGCAACACCATTTTTGGAACTAAAATAGAATCAGAAAGCATCGAAGCTTTAAATCGTAAAATATCTAACTCTGTCTGCTCGCTAGGATACCCAATAGAAAATCGAATCAGAAAGCGATCCATTTGAGCCTCGGGCAAAGGATAAACTCCATGAAACTCCACCGGATTCTGTGTCGCAATGACCATAAAAAGTGGCGAAAGAGCGTGGGCACTCCCCTCCAAAGACACCTGCTTCTCTTCCATAGCCTCTAAAAGAGCACTCTGGGTACGCGGAGAGGCCCTATTGATCTCATCTGCCAAAAGAATCTCTGTAAAAACGGGCCCCTTTCGAAGCTCAAAATCACCGGTGTTCGCCTTATAAATAGCACCACCAGTAATATCTCCAGGCAACAAATCGGGAGTGAACTGCACCCTAGAAAAATCGGCCCCAAGCCCCACAGCCAGAGACTTAGCCAAAGAAGTCTTGCCTGTACCAGGCACATCTTCTATCAAGACATGCCCTCCTGCCAAAAGAGCATCCAAAAGCAAACGAACCGCCCTTTCTTTACCCAACAAAACCTTATTCAAACTACGGAACAAATCTTGAATCATACAAAGCCTTCATAAAAAAAACATCACCCTTATAATACTAATAAATCAAAGAAAAAACACAAAACAAAAACTAAAACTGTTTAATAAAGTCTCACACACGCCTGGCTTTTTGAGACAGCAAAAACATCTAATAGCGATATGGACATTAAGTAATAATGTATATGCTTTTAGATTGCATTAGTCACTTGAGTTCAAGTTTTATATTAAGTCTTTAACAATGTCAATAAGTTTTTTTATAGATTCTTGAACATCAGAGATTTCTGTATTTTGATCCAAGGTTTTGTAAACAATCCTTTCACAAGTGTCATTGAATACTACATTCCCTAAAGAGTTATTTTTAACATATTCTATATATTTTTTAAATAGCTTAAGTGTGGATTGAGGATTACGACCAAAAAGTTCTATAGTCCACCCATTTTCATTGATTAAAGCGTCAATAGACCATGTATAATTCTTTGTATAATTCTTTGTCTCAAAATCAAAATATAAAACCTTATTTTGATATATCTTTGGTTTATACTTTGTAAAAATCTCCTGCAACTTCTCTAATTTAGAAAGATACGATTGAGAAGAAGTACTTTCAGAAGTTTCTGTTAATTTTAATAAAGAAGACATATAGTCATTTAAGAACCCTTTATATTTGCTATTACCATTAACTTCTTTTAGATTTTTTTTAAGTTTTGTATAAAACTCGTTATAAGTAATATTTACAAAACAACTTTCCTCCAATTTTGCCTTGTCATCTTCAGAATTGAATTGTGTGAGAGATAAAACAATAGGAATAACTTTTTTTTGACTATCTTTAAAAATATTTAAAGTATTCTTATAATCATCTAAATCATTATGTAACGAGTGATGAATTTTATTTTCAATTCCAATAATATAATGCTCACTCAATAAAAGTAAATCTAATCGATTCCCATTTAGAGTGGTATATTCTCTGCCAATACTTATATTTTTTTGAAATTCATATTGGATTTCTTCTTCAATTTTATCATTATAAGCTTCTATTAAAGATTTTAAGACTGTATCACCGAGTCCGTGCTTTTTTTTTGATCTAAGTAAAACTTTAAAACATTACTGCTCAAATTTTCATGATGCAAGTATCCAGTGATTTCAAAAAAGGAAAAACTCTCTTTTAATTCATTAAATTTTAAGTCATTATTAACTTCTTTTGTCATTTCGACCTCACTTATAAATAAAAGTATTCCATTAAATTACTTTAAAATCCTATAGATCCTAACAATATTTTATTTTTTTTAACACTATCTTTTATTGTTCACTTTTTATCAAAATGAAGTTCATTTTTATATTCATAACGGTCAATACTTTAAAATAGTGTCAAATTTAGGGTTAGATTTTTCAATTCACACTTTCTATAAGCTTGCTCTTTCTATACCTAATTCTGCGGATAATATTGCCGTGCAGGGATGCGTATTTGAGATGTTGTGCGGAATGTGTTACATTGAGCCTGTCGAAATGTGCTACACTGAGCCTGTCGAAGTGCGTGCCAGAATGCAGGGATGCGTATTTGAGATGTTCTGCGAAATGCGTGCCAAAGATGAAAAGGAAAGGCTGTTGTATTCTGCGAAATGTGTTACATTGAGCTTGTCGAAGTGCGTGCCAAAAGGCGGGGATGCGTGCTAGAGATGTTATGCGAACAGCGGAAGAGGAAAAGGCGAAAATCGTGCCAAAAAGGCCGGATTTGTGATTGATGCGCTATGCGAAAATGCTGGGATGCGTGCCCCAAATAAAGTTCTTCAGTGAAAACTTACAACTTTTAAGTTCCCAGTTTATAAAAGCCAGGCGTGTGTGAGACTTCGTTTATAAAGAGATTCAGTTTTGTTGCTGCGTCTCACTAAAGCCCTCGAAATGACGGGCTGGCGATGAGAATTTGGAGGTGGAACGCGATTGGTGCTTGTGTTTTATGGTGCTTTTGTGATTTTGAGGTGTTTTTTATGTTTATTTTTGTTTTTCTCTTTTTTTCGAGTTTTTCTTTATTAAATTTGTTTTGCTTCTTATATATTGCTTTGTTTGCTTCAAAGTGGTTTGTAAGGGTTTATTTTAAATTGACGATTTTGGGCTTTTACCCATAGGACTATGAATATGAATTTTTCTGCAGTGATATCTGAAGAATTAAAGATTGAAGAATGGCGAGTGGCCAAGGCATTGGAACTGATGGATCAAGGCGGTACTATTCCGTTTATTGCTCGTTACCGCAAAGACCAAACAGGGACTCTGGACGAGATCCAGCTTCGAGATATTTCTCATAGGTTAGAATACCTCAAAGAGATTACGGATCGTAAAGAAACGATTTTGAAAAGTATTCAAGAACAAGGCAAGCTCACTCCAGAGCTCAAGGCTCAAATCGATGCTTGTAAAGAAAAGACACTTCTTGAGGATTTGTACGCTCCATACAAGCCCAAACGCCGTACTCGTGCTACTATTGCTAAAGAACTTGGTTTGGATCCTTTGGCTCAAATTATTTTGAAACAAGAAGAAACTTCTAACACAGCCGAAGAGATTGCTAGGGTTTATCTTTCCGAAGAAAAAGGACTTGCCGACCCTAAGGCTGCTATTAACGGTGCTTTGGATATTTTGGCAGAAGAAGTGGCAGACAACGCGACTTATAGACAATACTTGAGGTCCAAGCTCGAGGCCGAAGGTGTGATGATTTCTAAAGTTCGTAAAGATTTTGAGGGCAAAGAGACCAAGTTTAGTAACTATTACGATTTCTCTGAACCTGTTTCTAAAATCCCTAGTCACAGGATGCTGGCTTTGCGTCGTGGTGAAAAAGAGAAAATTTTGCGTTTGAGTATAGAGGTAGAAGATAGCGAATTTATTTCTTATTTGCAAAATCAAATCCTTGCCGAAAAAGAAAACATCTGGACCGAATACCTTAAAGAAATGTGCACAGACGCTTGGAATCGCTTGCTAAAACCTAGCATGGAGACCGAGATCCGTATGATTCTCAAAGAAGCTGCCGAACTCGAGGCATTTAAAGTCTTTAGTAAAAATCTAAAAGATGTGCTCTTGTCTCCTCCTGCCGGGCACAAGTCTGTGCTGGCCCTAGACCCTGGTTTTAGGACTGGTTGTAAAGTAGCAGTCTTAGATGAAAACGGCAAATTTATGGATCATGGAGTGATTTACCCTCACCCACCCCAAAGCAAAGTCGATGAATCTTCTGCTTATTTATTACACCTCATTGAAAAGTACAATATCGATTTGATCGCCATAGGAAACGGAACCGCCAGTCGCGAAACCGATGCTTTCTGCACCTCTATCGCCGCTAAGAACAAAGGCAAAGTACCTCCTAGAGTCATTGTGAACGAATCTGGAGCTTCGGTGTATTCTGCAAGTATGATAGCCATAGAAGAATTTCCAAACGAAGATGTCACTACTCGTGGTGCCATTAGCATTGGAAGGCGTTTACAAGATCCTTTAGCAGAACTAGTCAAAGTCGATCCAAAAGCAATTGGAGTAGGCCAATACCAGCACGATGTAAACCAAAGAGAACTCAAAAAACACCTAGACGAAGTCGTCGAAAGCAGTGTGAACTTGGTTGGAGTCGATGTCAACAGTGCCAGTGCTCCCCTATTGAGTTATGTAGCCGGTGTCTCCAAAACTTTAGCCGAAAACATAGTCAAACACAGAGACCAAAATGGCTCCTTTAAAAGCCGTCAAGCACTATTAGAAGTCAAAGGCTTTGGACCCAAATCATTTGAACAAGCTGCAGGCTTTATGCGTGTCTCTGGCGGAGAAAACCCACTAGACCAAAGTGCGGTACACCCAGAAAACTACCCCTTAGTCGAATCCATCGCTCAAAAAGTAGGGCTTCCTGTCGCCGAATTAGTAGGCAACTCCGAAGCTGTCAAAAGCATCAATGTCGAAGAGTTCCTCAGTGACGAAGTCGGTAAACACACACTACAAGACATCATCAACGAACTAGAAAAACCCTCCAGAGACCCTCGAAAAGAATTCCGATACGCCAAATTTGACGACAAAATCCAAAGCATCCAAGACCTAATCACGGGCAGCTGGATGGAAGGCGTTGTCACCAATGTAGCCAACTTCGGAGCCTTTGTGGACATAGGAGTACATCAAGACGGGCTTATACACATCTCAGAAATAAGCAACAAATACATAGAAGACGCCAAAAGCGTCTTGACCGTCGGAGAAGTAGTCAAAGTACGAGTAGTCGCCGTCAACGCTGAACAAAAACGAATAAGCCTCTCCATGAAAGAAGAAAGCCTAAACGAAGGCAGCGTCGCAGGAGCCAAAGGCAACCCACGCCGTCGCCACCAAAACCAAAAAGGCAGACAAAACTCCAAAGGCCTCCAACCCCAAGCCACCATAGCCGACCTCAAAGCCAAACTCCAGGGCAAGGGAGGCAAAGCAAAGCCAAACAAAGCCCCTGCACCCATGGGCAAAGTAAACTCCATGCTCAAACAGATCATGAAAAGAGGCTAAACAAAAAACCCGAACTTCAAATACCACGCACCCCGTGGTATTTTTTTTACCCAAAAACCACCACAATAAAAAACTATAAAAATGAAGTCTCACACACGCCTGGCTTTTTTTAAGAGAGAACTTAGAAGTGGGATGCTTTCAGCACTTAAAGATTAACAGTGTTTTCAAACACGCATCCCCGCTTTTCAAAGAATCCATCCCCCCCTTTCAAACACGCATCCCCGCCTGTTTTCTGGCACAATTTTCGCAGGGATTCCCTCGAAATGACGGTGTACTCCTGGCACAATTTTCGCAAGGATTCCCTCAAAATGACGGTGTACTCCTGGCACAATTTTCGCAGGGATTCCCCCAATTTTTTTAAAATAAAGATAAAAGCCTTGATTGACAGTTTTTGTCAAAAACTTATGCTATATTACACAATAAGAGAAAACCTAAAACAGGAGCCCATATGATCTCATCTATATTATCTATTGTCATAGGCGGAAGCATACTGATGCTAATAGTCAAAGTATATAGAAACTGGGCAATCATTATGGCCATGATCCCACTCTATATCGGTCTCATACTCCTTTGGATCTACGCAGCCGAGGTTTACTACTATGTCTCCTACCCATTTTATTGGATAAGCGACAAGGTCCAATGGCTGTGGCACCTAATCTTTTGATCTTTACAACCTTTTATGCCACTCCCTCACTTGCCGCTCAAAATCTTGTAATTATTTTTCTTAAAAACATAAACTTTAACCTACAAAAATGTAGCAAAAACCCATAAAAACACAAGCAATCCTCTTGTATTTATCATCTATTTCACCAAAACAAAGTTTTTCATCAGAATCACCGAAAACTTCACTTCAAATTTGAGGAACTATGAATCCAATCACAAAGCATCAAAAAAACGGAACAGTAGAATACCACCAAGACGGAATCATCAAAAAATCATACCAAGACAATGTTATCGTCATTTCTGAATACAACTTAGAAGGTGTCAAACTCAAAGAAACTTTCCAATATAAAACCACCCCTCTAGGAATAGAAACCACCCACAAGCAAGTCTTCAAGTGGAACATCTACAGCTGTTTAATAGAAAAATCCGAATACAAAAACGACCAATTGCACGGAGAACAAATATTCTATTTAAGTGAAATCACCTTCACAGGCACAGAACGACTCATAGAAAAAATCTCCAATTACAGACACGGCAAACTCAACGGCACACAAACCGAGTACCAATACCAAGACCTAATGAGACGACTCATCAACACAAAAACCACCCAATACAAAGACGGCCTCAAACACGGCGAAGAAATCCAAATCAACCAAGAAGGCGAAATCTACGAAAAAATCACCTACAAAAACGGAATCCGTCACGGAAAAGCCTACTCAGAAGAATACAAAGAACACTATTACGAAGACGGAGTCATAGTATCCATCAACAGCACCTATAACATAATCACCAGAAGTTCATACAAACGAAACAAACAATTTAAGAGTTAAAAGTTTTTCATAAAATTAAAACAATCAAGCATTAAATACAAGCAAGAGCATCTATCATCCAAAATAAATCTCAAAAAAACAAAGTATTTAATGAAGTTTCAGAAACGCCTAGCTCCTCTAAACATAGCCAAAATAAAACATTCACCTTAGCACGCCAATGGAACGCTAATAGAACGAAAAGTTTTATAAACTATAGAAAGAAGGCCTTAACTCTGAATCATCTTATTTTAATAAACA
>Ga0209075_1003537_pt1 | contig 12913 bp, 14 predicted proteins | sample Stecom2011_FD_187523 | JGI IMG/M metagenome (GOLD analysis project Ga0209075, IMG submission 187523) | Agricultural soil microbial communities from Utah to study Nitrogen management - Steer compost 2011 (SPAdes) (version 2) | ecosystem: Environmental > Terrestrial > Soil > Agricultural land... | reverse complement strand
ATAGTACCTACGTTAATGTGGGGTTTGGAACGCTCAAATGTTTCCTTTGCCATGACACTATACTCTTGTTGTTTGTTGAATTCACATACACAAAAAGGCAGAACAAAGTCTGCCTTTTAACATTTAATGGTGCTGATACCCGGATTCGAACTGGGGACCTCATCCTTACCAAGGATGCGCTCTACCGCCTGAGCTATATCAGCGTTTTTTGGAGCGGGTAGCGGGAATCGAACCCGCATCATCAGCTTGGAAGGCTGAGGTTCTACCATTGTACCATACCCGCAAACTGCTTTATGGTAGCAAGCCTTTCACTCGCTTAGTAAAAGCCTTAGCTTTCACTATAAATAATGGTGGTGAGGGCTGGATTCGAACCAGCGAAGCTCGCGCGTCAGATTTACAGTCTGATCCCTTTAGCCACTCGGGAACCCCACCAAATTGGCGCGCATTATCGGGATAATACGCAACCCTGTCAACCACTATTTTCTTATTTATTACTAACTTAGCAAATTTCTTTAATGACTTTGCTATCTTATGTCGCTCAAGCTGGCTTATAGCCTTACTTAGAGCACTCTACTAATTCCCAGCGCACTTTTTGGTCTTGGGCTTGTATTCGCGTGCGCAATGCTTCGTTAAGTTGAGCAGTTTCAATAATCTCAACCCAATACTCTGTAGTATTTTTGTTTATAACGCGTACTTCTGCAGGAATAGCCAACGACTTAATCTGATCTTGTAAGCCATAAGCCGAGTCTTTGTTTCTAAACAAGCCTACAGAAATACCGTCTGCCATCTCGCCCTGTGTTATGACATAACTATCGATTTTCTTTTGGTGCAATTGTCTGAGGGTACGCATTGCTTCTTCTCGACTCTTGCGCGGTGGCACATGCACCCAATATTCTGACGGCTCATCACTAACAACTTCTAATGCCTTGGTCTTGCCATTAAAACCTAAGGCGACCGCTCTAGAGAGTAAGTTAGTAGCGTTTTCTGCTTCGTTATAAGGTCCGGCGACATAACACAATGCTGCACGCTTAGGTGTAACAGCTTTCTTTTCTATGCTTGGCAAGGTGTAATCAAGTTCTTTTACTAACTGAATAGTCTTGCCGCCCTTTGGCAACTCAATGGCAGTTTCAACCGCCGGTGTCATAGTGTTTTGCTGCTGCCAAAAGTATGCCAGCAGTAATAGGTTACCGAACACTAAAGTTATAAAGATCCAACGCATATAGATTCCATGCCATCTAAAACAAGGTTGTTATAATAGTGGAGATTAAGTTGTTGTGCTAACCATTGTCCATCTCCGCCGCAAATAAAGGGTTGATAGTTTTGAAACTCATTTATAACCGACTGGACAAGAGCAAATCTTTGGCGCTGAATTCCTGCCGCGACGCAGTTATAGGTGTTTTGACCTGGCGCCATTTGGTCTACGCCCTGCTCGCCAGCAAAGGGTTTTACTTTAGCCGTGTTATTAAAGAGTGCGTCTTGTGCCATTTGTACGCCAGGCACTATATAGCCACCTTCATGTTTATTGTCAGCACTCATTAAATCGATGGTTAAAGCCGTTCCTGCATCCACTACCAGAACTGCTTTTTGGCTGTGCCGCCTTGCTCCCAACATTGCCAACCAGCGATCCACTCCTAGTCTTTCAGGATGTTCATAACAATGTTGAAAGTACCCAGTCGAAGCAAGTGGATGATGCAACCAGTGCACCTTCGCTTGATATTTTTCTTGCAATAGAGCCTGCAGATGCGGCTGCTCAGTAACGCTTGCTACCCAGACCTTGCTAACAGAATCAAACCCTTGCCATACGCTAGGCAAGTCGTCGGCATAAGCGAACACACCTTCGCTTTGCACTTCTTTATTGTTTAAGTATCGCCACTTGGCGCGGGTATTCCCCGCATCAATGAGCAGCACGAACACTTACCTCTCCGGCATTTAATACTTCCATGCCTATTTCTGTCTTCAGCATTAGTTCGCCTTTTCTATTTACCCCTTTAACCACACCCACACGCTCTTTACTGCCAGAAATCACGCGCACTTCTTTGTTATGAAAGATATCGCGTTCTGTCCAATATTGCTGATAAGGCGCAAACCCTTCTTGCTGAAACTCATCGACTATTTTTAAGAGCTCATCAAGTACCTTGGCAGCAACCAAATTACGAGACAGCCCAGGCTTTATCTTTCTAAGCTCGGCCCAAGGTTGAGAAATTTCAGCAGCGTCTTGTTCATTTAACGCTATGTTTAGCCCTATACCAATAACCACTTGGCAATGACTACTGTACTCACCTGTCACTTCCAACAAGATACCGGCTAGCTTTTTTCCTTGTGCGTATAAATCATTAGGCCACTTTAAACCAATCCCTTCGACACCTAAGCGAACCAAAGCGCGCTCGACAGCAATAGCCACCATTAGGCTTAAGCCTTCTAAAGAAGCAATACCCCCCGGGAAAGTTGCCAATAAAGAGAGATAGACACTTTTACCAAAAGGGCTCACCCACATACGCCCGCGCCTACCTTTACCGGCGGTTTGTTTTTCAGCAAGCACGGCATAACGCTGGCCAACATAATCGGATGACTGATTAAACAAGTAAGTATTAGTGGAATCGACATCAACTAACACTTCAAGCTTATCGATTCTCTGCGATAATTCTTGTTCTATTTGCTGCCGTGATAACAGCTCAACGGGTTCAGGTAGGCGATAACCCTTTCCTCGCACGGATGAGTAAGGAATATTAAGCTCGTCTAGTTTTTTTAGTTGTTTCCATACAGCAGCGCGACTCACCCCTAGTCGATCACCAAGATCTTCTCCAGAATGAAATTTACCATCTGCCATCACCGCTAATATCTGCTGTAACAATTTTTTACCCACCCATGGATATTGACAATTTCGTCGCCATTTTAATATCACTTACACAAATACAAAAAATACTTAGTATTTCCAAAAAAAATACAGGTTATTTTTTACACCCAGTGAAAAACCTTAGAAAACAAGGATCTATAAGGAATTCAAGCCCATTTATAGGCGCTTCACAGGGCGTTTTCACAATGGCTTCGCTCAAGTTCCGATTGAACCTGAGCTCTAACATGTGTATAAAACGAGCGTTTGAATCAAGTATGGCAGATTATATTGGCCACAAGCCACTGCTAAATGGCGTCAATCTACGCCTAAAAATTGTATTTACCTAAAGGCAAAATCGAATGGTAACCAATAAAGTTGATGTGTTGCTTGTTGGTGGCGGTGTTATGAGTTCAACACTCGGCACTCTACTAAACAAGATCGATCCTTCCCTCAAAATCACCTTAGTCGAACGCTTAGACAGGGTTGCTCACGAAAGTACAGACGGTTGGAATAACGCAGGTACAGGACACGCAGGTAACTGTGAACTTAACTACACACCTGAAAACAGCAAAGGTGAAGTAGATATTAGCCGAGCTCTCGATATCAATGCTCAGTTTGAGATTTCATTACAGTTGTGGAGTTCCTTAGTGGAATCTGGCGACTTACCATCTCCAGAAAACTTCATTCACCCGACACCTCATATCAGCTTTGTTTGGGGCAAAGAAAACGTAGAATTTTTGCGCCAACGCTGGGAAAAGATCTCTGCTCACCACCTATTCAATGAGATGGAGTTCAGCGAAGATCCAGAAGTGTTACGCGAATGGATGCCTTTAGTAATGAACGGCCGCGAATTAAAAGAGCCCGTTGCCGCAACGAAAGTGACCTTCGGTAGCGACGTAGACTTCGGTTCTCTAACACGCAACCTAGTGTCTTCATTGCAGAAAAAAGACAACTTCGAATTATTACTTAGCCATGAAGTACAAGCGTTAACTCAACGCAAAGATAAGTCATGGAAAGTACAGTTAAAAAACCGTGAAACCGGTAAAAGCACCAGCATTAATGCAGGCTTTGTTTTCTTAGGTGCCGGTGGTGGTGCCTTACCATTGCTACAAAAATCTGGCATCCCTGAAAGCATGGGGTACGGTGGCTTCCCAGTTTCGGGGCAATGGCTCGTCTGTAAAGAAGAGTCCATTGTTAAACAACACCACGCTAAAGTGTATGGCAAAGCCGCTATTGGTGCGCCACCCATGTCAGTACCTCACTTAGACACTCGTATCATTAATGGTAAGCCAGCGTTATTATTCGGGCCATTTGCTGGTTTCACCACTAAGTTTTTAAAGGCTGGCTCTAAGCTAGACTTAATGAAATCGGTTCGCTTTAACAACCTGTTACCTATGATGCAAGTTGGCGTACACAACATGGACTTAACGCGTTACTTAATCAGTGAAGTAATGCAGTCACATGACCAAAGAGTGGACTCTCTAAGAAATTACTTCCCGAAAGCCGATGGTAAGCAGTGGACACTTGCAGAAGCAGGTCAACGTGTGCAAATCATTAAGCAAGATGCCAAAGGCCATGGGAAGCTAGAATTCGGTACTGAATTAGTATCATCTAAAGACTGCACTATCGCAGCCTTATTAGGTGCATCACCAGGTGCGTCTGTTTCTGCTTACGCCATGATTGGTGTAATTGAGAAGTGCTTTAGTACCCGCCTAGACCAGGGTTGGCAGGACCGCTTAAAAGCGATCGTTCCTTCCTACGGCGAATCGTTAGTCGACAACGCAGATTTATTAAACGAGATCCGCCCTGTCGTTTTACGAAAACTTGGTCTCTCCAACGATCTAACAAACTAAACCAACCGGAGTTTAACTACTATGTTGATTGGCGTACCTAAGGAAGTTTATCCTGGGGAAAACCGAGTTGCCTTGATTCCTGCTGGAATCCAAATGCTAAACAAAGCAGGTTTCGAGGTAGTAGTACAAGCAGGGGCTGGTGATGCAGCTCACATCCACGATGACGAGTACCGTAACAGTGGTGCGAGCCTAGCTCCTACTGCTCAGTCATTGTATGAACAAGCGGACATTATTTTAAAAGTTCGCCTGCCTCAAGAAAGCGAAATCAAGCAAATGAAAGAAGGGGCAACGCTTATTTGTTTGCTTGATGCTTGGTTTAATTTACCTACCGTTAAACTATTAGCAGAACGTAAAATCCGTTCATTTGCTTTAGAGTTTATTCCACGTACCACGCGCGCACAAAGCATGGACGTTTTAAGTTCTATGGGTGCTATTAACGGCTACCGTGCCGTGTTAAGTGGCGCCATGGAATTGCCTCAATACTTCCCAATGCTAATGACTGCTGCGGGCACTATTCACCCAGCTAAAGTGTTTGTTGTGGGTGCTGGTGTTGCCGGTTTAATGGCTATTTCTACCGCACGTCGTATGGGTGCAGTTGTTGAAGCTTATGACACTCGCGTAGAAGTTCGTGAACAAGTTGAATCACTGGGCGCTAAGTTCGTTGAATTCGACTTGCCACAAGAAGAAGGCGGCAGCTCGGGTGGCTACGCTACTCAGAAGTCTGACGAATTCTACCAAAAGCAACGTGAACAGATGACCGCTAAAGTAGCGCAAGCCGACTTAGTGATCACCACCGCTGCTATTCCTGGTAAGAAATCACCTCGCCTTATAACCAATGAAATGCTTAAGTGCATGAAGAAAGGCTCTGTTGTTGTAGACCTTGCCGCTGAACGTGGTGGTAACGTTGAAGGCACGATTGCCAACCAGAAGACCTACGTCGAAGGCGTTACTTTAATTGGTTACATCGACCACGCAAGCCGTGTTCCAGTTCATGCGTCTCAGCTACTTACTAAGAACATTACCACCTTCTTCTTAAACATGGCTAACGAAGGCGAACTGAACATCGATATGGAAGACGACATTATCGCAGCCACTTTAGTGACTGAAGATGGTGACGTTAAACACGCTGGCCTTAAAGCCGAATTAGAGCAGGAGTAAGACTAATGGAAATGTTCATCATGAGCCTATCCATTTTCGTACTGGCAGTTTTTGTCGGTGTAGAAATTATTAACAAGGTTCCACCTACCCTACACACTCCTTTAATGAGTGGTACTAACGCTATCTCAGGTATCGTTGTTGTCGGTGCCATTATTAGCTCTGGCGGTAGTGATCACACCACGGTGTTATCAACCATTCTTGGGGTTATCGCTGTCTCTCTTGCAACCATTAACATTGTGGCTGGGTTCATGGTAACCGACCGCATGTTAAGCATGTTTAAAAAGAAATAAGGTACCACTTTAATGATTCATTTAGTTAACCTAGGTTACCTTGCCGCTGCCGTTCTTTTCATTCTCGGCATCAAAGGCCTGACCACTCCAAAAACTGCTGTACGTGGTAACAAAATGTCTGCTGCAGGTATGCTGCTAGCAGTAGTTATCGCCCTACTAGATAAGAACGTTGTTACTTACGAATACATTATTCTTGGCCTAGCCATTGGTGCCATTATCGGTGCTATTGTTGCAAAGAAAGTTGCCATGACCGATATGCCAGAATTAGTGGCTACCCTTAACGGTATTGGTGGTGGTGCATCTTTAGCTGTGGCTGCTGCTAACTATTTAGAAATGCAGGTAAGTCCTGGTTTTACAGTAACTTACGATTGGTCTGTTGCTTTAATTCTATCTATTTTAATTGGTGCAGTAACACTGACTGGTTCACTTATCGCTGTTGGTAAGTTGAAAGGAAAAATTGGTGATGCAGCACAAGTTGGCTTATACAAAGCCATCGTTAAGCTATGCTTCTTAGTGTTAATTGCGGGTGCGATTTACTTCGTAACCTCTGATACACCACTGGATTCAAACGCCCTAATTCTTGGCTTAATCGTTGTCTGCTTAATCCTAGGGGTAAGCTTAGTAATGCCAATTGGCGGCGCAGACATGCCTGTTGTGGTTGCACTACTAAACTCATACTCAGGTTTAGCCGGTGCTGCGACTGGTTTCGTTTTAGGCAACAATGGCTTAATCATTACCGGTTCGTTAGTCGGTGCTTCGGGCATCATCCTAACCAGCATTATGTGTAAAGCGATGAACCGTTCATTAACCAACGTGCTATTCGGTGGTTCTATGGCGGCTCAAGCGGGTATTTCACGCGACGAAAACGATGCGTTCTATGAAGGCAAAGTTAAGTTCTCAAGCGCTGATGAACTAGCCATGTTGTTAGACGGCGCACAAAAAGTTGTATTCGTTCCTGGCTACGGTTTAGCCGTTGCTCAAGCACAACACGCAACACGCGAACTAGCCAACATGCTAGAAGAGAAAGGCGCTGAAGTTAAATACGCAATTCACCCTGTAGCAGGTCGCATGCCTGGCCACATGAACGTTCTTCTTGCAGAAGCAGAAGTGCCTTACGATCAATTAGTTGAAATGGATACTATTAACCCAGAGTTTTCACAAACTGACGTTGCTATCGTTTTAGGTGCTAACGACGTTGTGAACCCATCTGCGGCTGAAGATCCAAACTCACCTATCTTTGGTATGCCCATTCTTGAAGTACACAACGCTCGTACCGTTGTCGTTGTAAAACGTGGCTTATCGCCAGGCTTTGCCGGCATTCCAAACGAACTATTCATTCGTGACAACAGCCTAATGGTGGCAGGTGACGCGAAGAAGGTTCTGCAAGAAACCATTGCAGCTCTTAAAGATCTGTAATACAAAACGCCCTTCGGGGCGTTTTTTCATTTATCTTCATTAAGTTTAAAAATATCACTATGTCTTATCATATTTACGGCATTGGCAACGCATTGGTTGACCAAGAGTTTGAAGTACAAGATGCGTTCTTTCAGCAAGCAGGCATCGAAAAAGGCGTAATGACTTTAATCGACGAGTCACAACTAAACAGCCTACAAGCCACCCTGCAATCTGATTATGGTGTTAAAAAACAAGCCTGCGGTGGCAGTGCAGCAAACACCATTATTGGTGCATCTTATTTTGGCGCTAAAACATTCTATACCTGCAACGTTGCCAGCGATGAAGGCGGCGACTTCTATGCAGCCGACTTAAAACAAGCAGGCGTAGACAGCAATATCAACGGCCACCGCGACCAAGGCATTACCGGTAAGTGCATGGTTATGGTGACCCCTGATGCTGAACGCACCATGAATACGTTCTTAGGGATTACTAGCAATCTAGAAGAAAAACATATTAACGAAGAAGCCTTAGCTAACTCTGAATATGTGTACATTGAAGGTTATCTAGTGACCTCCGATACATCACGCGCTGCCGCGGTTAAAGTGCGTGAGCTTGCTCGCAAGCATGGCGTTAAAGTAGCTGTAACGTTTTCAGACCCAGCCATGACTCAATATTTCCGTGACGGTTTATTAGAAGTATTAGGCACAGGCGTCGATTTGCTATTTTGCAACGAGCAAGAAGCTAAAACCATGGCTCAAACCACAGACCTAAACCAAGCCATTGAATTCTTAAAGCAATACGCACAGTCTTTTGTTGTGACCTTAGGTGCTAAGGGTGCACTTGCCTTTGATGGTAAGAACACCATTGAAACACCTGCTGAAAAAATCACGCCAGTCGACACCAACGGTGCAGGCGATATGTTTGCTGGTGCATTCTTATACGCTATTACCCACGGGTATGATTTCGCCGCGGCCAGTCGCTTAGCGGTAGCCTCTGCAGGACAGCTGATTACTCAATTTGGTCCACGTCTCGAACCAGAACAGCACGAACCGTTAAAACAGCAACACCTGACGGCTTAAAAGGCTATCTAAACCATGCTAAGGATACTTAGTGTTAAGTGTCCTTAGCAGCCTTCAAAATCCCTTTACGCTTATTTCTTAGCGGCTCTATTGCTTAATCCTCTGTTATTCGCTTAACTCTATCTTTCCTACCAATTTATTTGTTTTTACTTAGGTTTCTTAATTGGATCTCTTTAAGCGCTTTATGCTGCCTATCAGCATGGTTTTCCTGGGCTTCGGCTTTTGGGCTTATCCGAATTTTGAAAAAATTGCGGCCGGCATCGCTGTATTCTTATTTGGTCTCTGGATGCTTAAGCGCGGCGTGCAAACCCTAAGTGGCGGCTTAATTGAAGACACTCTACAAAAAGTTACCCGTTCCATTCCACACTCTATTGGCTTTGGTTTTGTTAGCACAACGCTAGTGCAATCAAGCACTTTAGTTATGGTGTTAGCTATTTCCTTTTTAGCCGCCGGAATTATTCCCTTATCAACCGGTTTAGGGGTGGTCATGGGAGCCAACCTAGGCACCACTACTGGCACCTGGCTAGTCGCATCCTTTGGCCTAAGCATGAGTTTGGCAAAAATTGCTTTGCCATTACTGGTCTTTGGGGTGCTCTTGCTTTTTCAAACTCGCAGCGCCTATTCAGCCGTCGGCCACTTGTTGCTTGGCATGGGGTTTCTATTCTTAGGGATTGATTACATCAAAGAAGGGTTTCAGGTGTTGCAAAGCAGCTTGGACCTAAACCAATACAACCCTGATGGCTTTCTAGATGTATTAGTAGTGTTTGTTATTGGCTTCATCATGACCATTGTTATGCAGTCTAGTCATGCCAGTTTGCTACTTACTTTGTCGGCGTTATCAGTGGGGCAAATCAGCTTTACTATGGCCGCCGCGATCACTGTAGGGGCTTGTGTGGGCACCACCATCACCCCATTAGTTGGAAGTTTGGGTACTAATGCCGCAGGTCGTCGTTTAGCCCTAACACACGTTCTATTTAACCTTATCACCGCCATAGTGGTGTTACCTTTGCTGCCCGTCGCACTCTTTGCGATTGAGCACCTATCGGTTTGGACAGGCATTACTGACCCTAACAGCCCTCTAAAACTTGCGTACTTTCATACCGGATTTAGCATCGCTGGGGTCTGTATTATTTATCCTTTACGTGGTCGCTTAGAAAAAGCACTACAGACGCTCATTCCAGATGAAGAAGCGACCGGCAGTAAAGCACAGTTCTTAAGCTCTGTAGCGTTAGAGTCTACTGCCACCGCCATTGCGGTAACGCGCAGTGAAACCATCCACCTATACGAGCTATCCACGGGTATTATTATTAATGGTGTAGGATGGCAGTCGCACGAGTTTCATCAAGACAAACCTCTCACTCAGTTAAGTGAGCTTAATAAAAATGCCATTGCCGATATTCAGCAAGGCTATGAGCAGCATATTAAAGGCATCTACTCCGATATTATTGGGTTTATCAGTAGCGCTCGTGAAAACTCCAGCGATATTCAAGACGAGCTTTTACGCGACCTTTGGACTGCCAACTTCCATTTAATTGACGCTATTAAAGGCGTAAAACATTTACAGAAGAACCTGCAAGCCTATGTGTCTCATCCTAACCAATATATTGCTCACGCCTATCAGGATATTCGCTTGCAGTTAGGTGAAGCCTTACGAGCTGTTGAGTTTGCTAAAAACACCAAAGACCCCATAGAGAGTCGCTTAGCACTCGACCATCAGCAACTTATTATTGAGCGTATTCGTGAAGAGTCAAACGCCCTTATTGAAAACTTTATTCGTCAAAGACAGGTCACCACGCAAATGGCAACTTCGTTAATGACCGACAAAGGCTATGTTAACCAAGCCAGTTTAAACCTACTGACAGTAGGACGAATCTTGTTTATTGAAAAAGACAAACCCCAGACACAGTCTCCTGACTCCTTTGATTTAGAAGACGAAGAGTTAACCGCCATTAACCAGAAGTTATACGAACAGCGCTTAGAGGCTTCGGTCGAGGAAAACCAATGAGATCTAAAAAGCTATTTCACAAGCTAAAGCTTTTCTTTAACCATAAAAAACAGCAAGAAGAAAAGCGCCGACTTGAGCTTAAAATTGCGCTTAAGCAGTTAAAAGAAAAGCACAAGGCGCTGAAAGAAGAACTAGAGCAGTTAAATAACGAAGAAGAAAGAGCTCAGTTAGAAGAAAAGATTTCTATTTTAGAAGCCCAAAGGCGCAAGGGCATCGATAAACTGCGTAATCCCGAAGTCTAATTTACTCGTTGCCCGTGAATAATTAATATAGAAATAATACACTTGAACGTCCATACTGTATTATTGTCTTAATATTCGATATAAAGAAAAATAAATTAAGGTTTAACTATGAAAAAAATTGCACTCTTTGGCATGACCGCCGCACTCACCTGCTTCAGCTTCGCGGCGACGGCAGAGCTAAAAGTAGAAGACGCCACCAAATATCGCCAAGGCGTTTTCCAAGCATTCAAATGGAACCTTGGCCCGATGGGTGCCATGGTTAAAGGCGAGACTGAGTTTAATGAAGAAAAATTTAACATGCACGCTGAGCGCTTGGCTCAACTAAGTAGCATGCCATGGGAAGGATTCATTGCTGGCTCGTTCAGCAAAAATACAGCAGCCCTACCTAAAATTGAAAACGATCGTGAAGGTTACCAGAAACAAATCGATAACTTTCAAAAGGCCGCTAGCAATTTAGCCGCTGCAGCTAAAACCAATGAAATGAAGAACATTGGCCCAGCCTTTGCTCAAGCCGGACGTAGCTGTAAAAGCTGTCACGACAAATACAAAGATTAAAATTTGTTCATTAAAAAAGGCGGAGCATCCTAGATGACTCCGCCTTTTTTATGGCTCAGCTTTTTTATCTGCTTATTTTTTGCCCGTAAACATTGCCTGAATAAGCTTTTCTTTACGGAATATCTGATGGTACAACACCCCTGCAACATGCAAGCCAACGGCTGTTAATAGTACGTTAAAAAGCCATTTATGAATTCGAGTCAGTTGAGCAGCCAAGTCCGATGACACCCAATGATTTAACGGGCCATTGAACATAATTTCATCAGTAGCAAACAAACCAGTGGTTGCTTGTGCCAAACACAGTATCAACAGCAAAAACACACCCAACGCTCCAACAGGGTTATGCCCTAAATAGGTTTCTTCTTTGCCTTTCAATAATGCAGCGCTGTACTTAATGGTATGCGCTGGTGAAAACAAAAAGCTTTTAAAACGTGCAAAGGGTGTACCAACTAACCCCCAAACAATACGCAGCCCTATTAAAGCCAATACCAGATAAGCCGAGCGCTCATGCCAAGCGTTCCAGTCAACACCTAGCTCCCAGTCGTAGCCTCTGCCACCCGACCACCAGCAAAAGCCTACAGCGGCGACGAGCGACCAATGGAAAATACGTATAAAAGGATCCCATACTTTTTTAGGTTGTTCACTCATTGGCACTACCTGTTACTCAAAAAAATAGTTTTTGTAATTCTTCGCCAGGATGTTCAGCACGCATAAAGGCTTCACCCACTAAAAACGCATTCACGTTATTGTCACGCATTAAGCTTACGTCTTCAGGCGCTAAAATTCCACTTTCTGTGACTAATAACTTATCGGCAGGAATTTTAGGCAGCAGGTTAAGTGTGGTATCCAAGGTGAGATTAAAGGTATGTAAATCACGGTTATTAATGCCTAACAACTTGGTTTCCATGGTCAGTGCTAGATCTAGCTCAGCTTCATTATGCACTTCGACCAAAACATCCATGCCTAGTTCATGGGCGATGCCTTCTAAATCGTGCAATTGCATTTTGCTCAGTGCAGCAGCAATAAGCAGTACGCAGTCGGCATTAATGGTACGAGCTTCGTATATTTGATACGGATCGACTAAAAAGTCTTTACGAATCACCGGCAAGCTACAAGCAGCACGCGCCGCTTTTAAGTAGTCTTCATGTCCTTGGAAGTACTGATGATCAGTTAACACCGACAAACAAGCAGCCCCACCAGCTTCATAAGCTTCAGCGATAGCGGCTGGCACAAAGTCTTCACGCAACACGCCTTTAGAAGGTGATGCCTTTTTAATTTCAGCAATAACAGCAGGGTGTCCTTGCTCAATTTTGGCACACATCGAACGGATAAATCCGCGCAGCGCTTGTGGGTCTTGGTCTAATGCTTGTGCCTTTAATTCTTCTAGCGGCAAACTGCGGCTGCGGAAAGCGACTTCTTCTGCCTTAGTATTAATAATTTTCTTTAAAATAGTAGGAGTTTCAATCGTCATTCTTTTCACCTAGCACCCAGTGCTGATTAAAC
>Ga0209075_1003536_pt1 | contig 12916 bp, 10 predicted proteins | sample Stecom2011_FD_187523 | JGI IMG/M metagenome (GOLD analysis project Ga0209075, IMG submission 187523) | Agricultural soil microbial communities from Utah to study Nitrogen management - Steer compost 2011 (SPAdes) (version 2) | ecosystem: Environmental > Terrestrial > Soil > Agricultural land... | reverse complement strand
GCCAGGTCCGGACCTGTGCGTTTGGAGCCCCAGAGGAAGGGGTGGTCGTAGACGCTTTCACCGGCCACGGAGTAGTGGCCGTAACGCTCGGTCTCGGCGCGGAACGGACGGATCATTTGTGAATGGCAGCCGACGCAGCCTTCGCGGATGTAGATGTCGCGACCTTCCAGTTGCAGTGCGGTATAGGGCTTGAGGCCTTCGACCGGTTCGTTGACCACGTCCTGAAAGAACAGTGGAACGATCTGGGTCAGGCCGCCGACGCTAACCGCGATGATCATGAAGAACGCCAGTAGGGCGACGTTTTTCTCGAGTTTCTCATGGCCTTGCATCAGTGAGCTCCTTCAACTGAAAAGCGGTTGGCAATTGCAGCTTTTGCCGGATCCGCGCTGCGAATGGTTTTCCATACGTTCCAGGCCATCAACAGCATTCCGGCAAAGAAGATCGCGCCGCCGATCAGGCGTACGATAAAGCCGGGATGGCTGAGGTTGATTGCCTCCTGGAAGGTATAGGTCAGAGTGCCGTCATCGTTGACTGCACGCCACATCAGACCTTGGGCAATACCATTGACCCAAAGGGATGCGATATAGAGCACGGTGCCGATGGTGGACATCCAGAAGTGGGTGTTGATCAGGTTGACACTGTACATCTGTTCGCGACCAAACAGGCGTGGGATCAAGTGATACAGCGAGCCGATGGAGACCATGGCCACCCAGCCCAGTGCACCGGCGTGTACATGACCAACAGTCCAGTCGGTGTAGTGCGACAGGGCGTTGACAGTCTTGATTGACATCATCGGGCCTTCAAAGGTGGACATGCCGTAGAAGGCCAGTGAGACCACCAGGAAACGCAAGATGGGATCGCTGCGCAGCTTGTGCCAGGCACCGGACAGGGTCATCATGCCGTTGATCATGCCACCCCAGGACGGAGCCAGCAGGATCAGGGACATGATCATGCCCAGGCTCTGCGCCCAGTCAGGCAGGGCGGTGTAGTGCAAGTGGTGTGGGCCAGCCCAGATATACAGGGTGATCAGTGCCCAGAAGTGCACGATGGACAGGCGGTAAGAGTAAATCGGGCGTTCGGCCTGCTTGGGTACGAAGTAGTACATCATGCCGAGGAAGCCTGCCGTCAGAAAGAAGCCAACCGCGTTGTGACCGTACCACCATTGAACCATGGCGTCGGTGGCACCTGCATAGGCCGAGTAGGACTTGATCAGACCGCCAGAAAATACGGGTATCGCCATGCTGTTGACCACGTGCAGCATGGCCACAACTAGAATGAAGGCGCCAAAAAACCAGTTGCCGACATAAATGTGCTTGACCCTGCGCTTGGCTAGCGTGCCAAAAAATACAATGGCATAGCTGACCCAGACAATGGTGATCAGGATGTCAATCGGCCATTCCAGTTCGGCATACTCTTTGGAGGTGGTGAACCCCAGCGGCAAGCTGATGGCAGCCAGCAAAATGACCAGTTGCCAGCCCCAGAAAGTGAAGGCGGCCAGCTTGGGCGCAAACAGCGTGGTCTGACAGGTACGCTGCACCGAATAGTAGCAGGTGGCAAACAGGGCGCAGCCACCAAAGGCAAAAATCACCGCATTGGTATGCAGTGGGCGAAGCCGGCCGTAGGTTAGCCAGGGGATGTCAAGGTTAAGTTGGGGCCAGACCAGCTGTGCAGCGATCAGGACGCCCACCAGCATCCCGACGATGCCCCAGACCACCGTCATGATGGCGAACTGGCGAACCACCTTGTAGTTGTAGGCGGAGCTTGTGGTTGTATTCATGGTTGTTTTCCATCCATTAGTTGGGCAGATACGCTACCTGACAAAGGCAGTTGTAGCTGTAGCGGTTGAATTCTGCGAAAAGCGACAAAGGACCGTATTGACAAACATCAAGTTGTCGTAGGTTGGCTGTTTTATTTATTAAATTCGGATGGATTATTAATGCTTGCCTCATCGTAGCGAAGGCTTGGCTGGTGCGCGGTGTGGCAGGTGGGTCGCTGCCAGGGCGGTTGCGTGCTGGTATTATTGTTCGCCAATTAAACTCAGAATCGTGTGGAGTGGGTCGGTATGGCAATTACCAAGGTGGCTTTTATAGGGCTTGGAAACATGGGTTACCCGATGGCAGGGCACTTGGCCGCTGCCGGCTATCAGGTGTGTGTGTATAACCGGACAGCGGGCAAGGCAAAACGCTGGGTTGACGAGTTTGGTGGCAGCCGGGCTGCCACGCCTTTGCAGGCGGCCCAAGGTGCAGAGGTGGTGTTCGTCTGCGTGGGCAACGATGATGATGTGCGCTCGGTTGTACTCGGTGAAGCCGGGGTGCTTGCGGGTATGCAGGAGGGCGGCTATCTGGTAGACCACACAACGGCGTCGGCCGAGCTGGCCCGGGAGTTGTCCCGGCTGGGTGCCGAGCGGGGTGTTGCAGTGCTGGATGCGCCGGTTTCAGGTGGTCAGGCTGGTGCCGAAAAAGGTTGCCTGACCATTATGGTTGGGGGAGAGCAGGAACATTATGCGGCTGTGCGGCCGGTTCTGGAGTGTTATGCGCGCATGCAGCGCTTGATGGGGCCGGCGGGCAGTGGCCAGCTGACCAAAATGGTGAATCAGATTTGTGTCGGTGGCCTTTTGCAAGGATTGTCAGAAGCGTTGCATTTTGCCGAAAAGTCCGGTGTTGATGCGCAGGCTGCAATGGAAGTAATCAGTGGCGGGGCTGCGCAGTCGTGGCAACAACAGAATCGCTACGAAAGCATGCTGGCACGGGAGTTTGATTTTGGTTTTGCCGTAAAGTGGATGCGCAAGGATTATGCCCTGGTCCTGGATGAGGCGCGGCGCAATGGTGCCCAGCTGCCGGTAACTGCGCTGGTTGATCAGTTCTATGCCGATGTGATCGCGATGGGCGGTGAGAACTGGGACACATCCAGCCTGATCAAGAGGCTGGATCGCAACTGATGCTGTGCCGTCCGGGGTGTGGCGCTTGCTGTGTGGCGCCTTCAATCAATACGCCCCTGCCCGGCATGCCTGATGGCAAGCCGGCAGGGGTGCGCTGCCTGCACCTGGATGAAAGCAACCTGTGTCGGCTGTTCGGAAGTGTGGAGCGGCCAGGTTTCTGCGCAGGTTTTACCGCCAGTCCGGAGGTTTGTGGCGACAGTCGCGAGGAGGCGATCCGCATAATTGGCTGGCTGGAGGGAGAAACAGCAGCAAACCAGCGGCCCTGAGGCGGGCCGGGCTTGATAAAAATCAAGGTATCGGGGAATGCTTCGGAAAGCGCTGGGTGGTTGCCTGCGCTGTCAGGCAGGTTTACAAGCCGGCCAAGCTACGGGCAGACAGCGCTTCCTTGCTGTTTTTGTCAGACCTGATTGTCTCGCCGGCAATAATCGGCGTACCTGGTAAGCTTTTGGGCTGGGCGGCTTGGCGGGTGGAAAAGGCTGGAAAATTAAAAAAGGCCGCCGATTGGCAGCCTTTTTGTGTAGTTAGTGCTATTAACGCTTGTCCATCGGGACATACTCGCGGGAGGTATGGCCGGTGTACAGCTGGCGAGGACGGTTGATTTTGTGTGGCTCGGACAGCATTTCCATCCAGTGCGAGATCCAGCCAACAGTACGGGACATGGCGAAAATCACGGTAAACATGCTGGTCGGAATGCCCATGGCTTTCAGGATGATGCCGGAGTAGAAGTCCACGTTCGGATACAGGTTGCGCTCCTTGAAGTACGGGTCGTTGAGGGCAATTTCTTCCAGCTTCATGGCCAGTTCCAGCTGCGGATCGTGAATGCCCAGCTCGGACAGCACTTCGTCGCAGGACTCTTTCATCACCTTGGCGCGGGGGTCGAAGTTTTTGTATACACGGTGACCAAAGCCCATCAGCTTGAACGGGTCGTTGCGGTCTTTGGCTTTGGCAATGAACTTTTCAATGTTGGACACATCGCCGATTTCATCCAGCATCAGCAGAACCGCCTCATTGGCACCGCCGTGGGCAGGCCCCCACAGGGCGGCGATACCGGAAGCGATACAGGCGAACGGGTTCGCACCGGTGGAGCCGACCAGGCGCACGGTGGATGTTGAGGCGTTTTGCTCGTGGTCGGCGTGCAGAATCAGGATGCGTTCCATGGCGCGGGTCAGTACAGGACTGATTGGCTTGATCTCGGCAGGCGTGTTGAACATCATGTGCAGGAAGTTTTCTGCGTAACCCAGGTCGTTGCGCGGGTACATGATGGGCTGGCCAACCGAGTACTTGTACGCCATGGCGGCGATGGTCGGCATCTTGGAAATCAGGCGGTGTGCGGAAATCTCGCGGTGGCGCGGGTTGTCGTTGTCCAGTGAATCGTAGTAGAAGGCCGAGAGGGCACCGACAATGCCGCACATGACAGCCATCGGGTGTGCATCGCGACGGAAACCGTTAAGGAAGGACTTCAGCTGCTCGTTCACCATGGTGTGGCTCATGATGCTTTTTACGAACTCGTCCTTCTGCTCTTTGTTGGGCAGCTCGCCATGCATCAGCAGGTAGCAGGTTTCCAGGTAGTCGGACTTGTAGGCCAGCTCTTCGATCGGGTAGCCGCGGTGCAGCAGGATGCCTTTGTCGCCATCGATAAAGGTGATTTTTGACTCACAGGAAGCGGTGGACATGAAGCCCGGGTCGAACGTGATGTAGCCGCTGGATATCAGGTTGCGGACGTCAATGACATCATGGCCCAGCGTGCCGGAATACAGGGGCAGCTCAAGGGGTGTGCCATCGCCAATTGTCAACTGCGCTTTTTTGTCAGCCATGTGGCCTCCTACTAAGTTGTGCTTGAAATCGTCATGGCTCCCAGTGAGAGCCCGGGACATCATAAAGTGATAAACCCGAATGTCAATTTGCACTGCTGGATGCTGCTCGGGTCATCGGGTCTAACTCATCGGCTACACATGTTCGGCGCTATGTCAAACGGACGCAATCCGCTTTTAGGCGAATATAATGGCGTTGTACGACCGGCCGGTTTTGCACTATACTCGAGAACGCTCGGCAGCTCTGGATGTGAGTCCTGAGAGGCCGAAGTTCGTCCTTTGGAGACAGGCGCCCAACGAGGTGCCCTTTCAATAACCGCCCTGCAGTTTGGGGCCAGCAAAGTGTGATAACGCCGTGAAAAGCCAAAGACCTGTAAATCTTGATCTGATGACAATAAAGCTGCCCATCACAGCTTATTCGTCCATTCTGCACCGCATATCCGGAGTCATCCTGTTCTTCGGTATTATTGTTTTGCTGTGGGGTCTGGACAAGTCCCTCGCGTCCGAGCAGGGGTTCGCCGAAGTCAAAGAGTGCCTGAGTGGCGGTTTTGCCAAGCTGGTAGTGTGGGGTTTGCTGTCAGCCCTGTTGTACCACCTGGTCGCCGGAACCAAGCACGTCCTGATGGATCTGGGCCTGGTGGGTGAAACCATGGAGGCTGGAAAGCTGGGTGCCAAGGCGGTCCTGATTATCGCTGCTGTGTTGATTCTGCTCGCTGGAGTGTGGATATGGTAACTTACGTAACAAACTTTTCGCGTTCCGGTCTCTATGACTGGATGGCCCAGCGTGTTTCTGCTGTAGTGCTGGCAGTTTACACCCTGTTTTTGCTGGGTTATGTAGTCGCAAATCCGAACATGGACTATGCCCAGTGGGGCGGTCTGTTCTCCCAGGGCTGGATGCGCGTATTCAGCCTGCTGGCGCTGGTGGCCCTGTGTGCGCATGCATGGGTCGGCATGTGGACTGTCACGACCGACTATCTGACCAGAATGACTTTTGGCAAGTGGGCGGGCGCGGTCCGCTTTTTGGTGCAGGCCCTGTGTGGTGTGTTGATGTTTGTGCTTTTTGTCTGGGGCATCCAGATTCTTTGGGGAATTTGATCCATGACCGGTATTCGTACTCTTTCTTATGACGCCATCATTGTTGGTGGCGGCGGCGCCGGCATGCGCGCCTCCTTGCAGCTGGCCCAGGGTGGCCACAAGACTGCAGTAGTTACAAAGGTGTTTCCTACCCGCTCGCACACAGTATCTGCCCAGGGTGGCATCACCTGCGCCATTGCGTCCGACGACCCGAACGATGACTGGCGCTGGCATATGTATGACACCGTCAAGGGTTCCGACTATATCGGTGACCAGGACGCAATCGAATACATGTGCTCCGTAGGGCCGGAGGCGGTCTATGAGCTGGAGCACATGGGGCTGCCTTTCTCCCGCACCGAAACAGGCCGTATTTATCAGCGTCCGTTCGGCGGCCAGTCCAAGGACTATGGTCGTGGCGGTCAGGCTGCCCGTACCTGTGCGGCGGCTGACCGTACGGGTCACGCCTTGCTGCACACCCTGTACCAGGCCAATATGAAGCACGGTACTGAGTTTCTCAACGAGTGGTATGCCGTTGACCTGGTGATGAACCAGGACGGTGCCTGCGTTGGTGTTATCGCTATTTGTATCGAGACGGGTGAGACTGTTTACATTCGCTCCAAGGCCACAGTACTGGCCACAGGTGGTGCGGGCCGCATCTACGCCTCGACCACCAACGCCCTGATCAATACTGGTGATGGTGTGGGCATGTGCCTGCGTGCGGGCATCCCGATGCAAGACATGGAAATGTGGCAATTCCACCCGACCGGCATCGCCGGCGCTGGTGTGCTAGTCACCGAAGGATGTCGTGGTGAGGGTGGTTACCTGATCAACAAGCATGGCGAACGCTTCATGGAGCGTTACGCTCCGAATGCCAAAGACCTGGCCAGCCGCGACGTTGTCGCACGTTCCATGGTTAAAGAAATTCTGGCCGGTAATGGCTGTGGTCCAAATGGCGACCATGTCATGCTGAAGCTGGATCACCTGGGTGAAGAAGTTCTGCATAGCCGCCTGCCTGGCATTTGCGAGCTGTCTAAAACCTTTGCTCACGTTGACCCTGTAAACGCCCCGATTCCTGTGGTTCCGACCTGTCACTACATGATGGGAGGCATTGCAACCAATATTGACGGTCAGGCAATTGCCCAGGATGCCAACGGCAACGACAAGATCATTGATGGTCTGTTCGGTGTGGGCGAGGTGACCTCGGTATCCGTACACGGTGCCAACCGCCTGGGCGGCAACTCGCTGCTTGACCTGGTTGTATTTGGCCGCGCCGCTGGCCTGTATCTGGAAAAGGCACTGCGCGAGGGAGTTGAGAGCCGTAATGCCGGTGAGTCCGACATTGAACGCTCCATGGCTCGCCTGGCCGGCTTGAGCGAGCGCACGGAGGGCGAAGATGTTGCGCCGTTGCGCAAAGAGCTGCAAAACTGCATGCAGAACTACTTTGGTGTGTTCCGCACTGGTGAGTTCATGCAGAAGGGTATTGCCGAGCTGGCCGACATGCGCGAGCGCATTGAGAAAGTCAAGATAAATGACAAGAGTAGTGCGTTCAACACTGCACGCATTGAGGCGCTTGAGTTGCAGAACCTGTTTGAAGTGGCCGAAGCAACCGCTATTGCCGCCGAGGCGCGTAAAGAGTCCCGTGGCGCTCATGCCCGTGAGGACTACGAGAGCCGTGATGACGAAAACTGGCTGTGCCACAGCATGTACTTCCCAGAAACGAAGACTGTTGGCAAGCGTGCCGTCAATTTATCGCCGAAAACAGTTCCTGCTTTCGAGCCTCAAGAGCGTACTTACTAAGGGTTAGCATAATGTCACTGCCAAATACATTGAAAGTTAGCGTGTATCGCTATAATCCTGAAAAGGATGCTGCACCTTTCATGCAGAACTTTGACGTCCAGATCGACGGCAAGGACATGATGGTGCTGGACGTTCTGCAGCTGATCAAAGAGCAGGACGAGACCCTTGCATTCCGTCGTGCCTGCCGCGAAGGTGTTTGCGGCTCGGACGGTATGTGCATGGGCGGGGTGAACGGCCTGGCCTGCATCACTCCGATTTCAGAAAAGATAGGCAAAGATGGCGTGCTGGTTATTCGTCCGCTGCCGGGCCTGCCGATTATTCGTGACCTGGTGGTAGATATGAGCCTGTTCTACCAGCAGTACGAAAAAGTGCAGCCTTATCTGCAAAATGATACACCAGCGCCAGCGATCGAGCGTTTACAGTCACCAGAAGACCGTGCTCAGCTCGACGGCTTGTATGAGTGCATTCTCTGTGCATGCTGCTCCACCGGTTGTCCATCTTTTTGGTGGAACCCGGACAAGTTCCTCGGCCCGTCCGCGCTGTTGCAGGCCTACCGCTTTTTGGCGGACAGCCGTGATACGCAGACGCGCGAGCGGTTGTCACGACTGGAAGATCCGTTTAGTGTCTTTCGCTGCCGTGACATCATGAACTGTACCAATGTGTGTCCGAAGGGGTTGAACCCCAACCGCGCCATTGGCAAGATTCGCAGCATGTTGTTACAAAACGCGACCTGATCAAGGTTGCAATTCATTTGCCCGGGTTAGCCCGGGCAAATGGGCTCTATGACAAACACCTTACCAGGTGTTTTGAAAGTTATTGACGACCAGCAGGGACTCCTGGGTACGGCCCAGACTATCTGCGGGATCCGCAAGTGACTTGTTGAAGTCGCTGCTTGATGGCTTCAAGAGTCGCCGAGTTTCCATGCCGGTAGTGTTTCCCTTATCAAGGGTGACTAGCATGCAACAAAGCGTTATGCAACGCATGTGGGAAAGCGCCCACCTATCCGGTGGCAACGCTGCTTACGTAGAAGAGCTGTATGAGCTCTATCTTCATGATCCAAATGCCGTTCCTGAGGAGTGGCGTACCTATTTTGACAAGCTGCCGGCAGAGGCTGGTAGTGCAACTTCTGATGTTTCCCATGCAACTGTTCGTGAACAGTTCATCTTGTTGGCCAAAAACCAGCGTCGCGCCCAGCCTGTATCAGCCGGTACTGTAAGTTCCGACCATGACAAGAAGCAGGTCGAAGTGTTGCGTCTGATTCAGGCGTTTCGCATGCGCGGTCATCAGGCAGCCAATCTTGACCCTCTTGGTATCTGGGTGCGCCCGGTGCAGCCAGACCTGACCATTCAGCATTATGGCCTGACCGATGCTGATCTGGATACTGTGTTTAACACTTCGGATCTGGCCATTGGCAAGCAGGAGGCCAGTCTGCGCGAAATTCGTGATGCGCTGCAGCAAACCTACTGTCGTACCATTGGTGCGGAGTTCACTCATATCGTGGACTCGGAACAGCGCCGCTGGTTTCAGCAGCGACTCGAAAGTGTACGCAGCCGCCCGCAATTTTCTGCAGAAGTCAAAGAGCATATCCTTGAGCGCCTGACTGCGGGTGAAGGGCTGGAAAAGTATCTGGGTACCAAATACCCGGGGACCAAACGCTTTGGCCTGGAGGGCGGTGAAAGCCTGATTCCGTTGATGGACGAGCTTATCCAGCGTTCCGGTTCGTACGGCACCAAGGAAATTGTCGTTGGCATGGCCCACCGTGGCCGTCTCAATGTGCTGGTCAACACGTACGGCAAGAACCCGCAAGACCTGTTTGACGAGTTTGACGGCAAGCGTGTTGAGGGGTTGAGCTCCGGTGATGTGAAATACCACCAGGGTTTTTCGTCCAACGTAATGACTCCAGGTGGTGAAATTCACTTGGCCATGGCTTTTAACCCGTCCCACCTGGAAATTGTGTCTCCGGTGGTTGAAGGTTCTGTCCGCGCCCGTCAGGACCGCCGCAAAGACCCGGTTGGTGACAAAGTCCTGCCGATCACCATTCATGGTGACTCCGCGTTTGCCGGCCAGGGTGTGGTCATGGAGACATTCCAGATGTCCCAGACCCGTGCTTACAAGACGGGCGGCACGATTCGCATCGTTATCAACAACCAGGTCGGGTTTACCACCAACAAACAGGAAGATACCCGTTCGACCGAGTACTCGACCGATGTTGCCAAGATGATTCAGGCCCCTATCCTGCATGTAAACGGTGATGATCCCGAGGCGGTGATCTTTGCTGCACAGCTGGCGGTTGATTATCGCATGCAGTTCAAGCGCGATATCGTGATCGACCTGGTCTGCTACCGCCGTCGCGGCCATAATGAGGCGGACGAGCCAAGTGGCACGCAGCCGTTGATGTACCAGAAGATTGCCAAACAGCGCACCACGCGCGAGCTCTATGCCGATCAACTGATTGCAGAAGGAGTACAGACGGTAGAGCAGGTACAGCAGCTGGTCGAAGAGTATCGTGACGCTCTGGATAATGGCGAGCATGTTGCCAAGAGCCTGGTAATGGAACCCAACGAAGAGCTATTTGTAGACTGGAGCCCATACCTGGGCCATGCGTGGACTGCCGAGTATGACACCAGCTTCGACCTGCAGACCCTGAAAGAGCTGACCGCCAAGCTGCAGGAAACTCCAGAGGGCTTTGTGGTTCAACGTCAGGTATCCCGAATTCTGGAAGACCGGCGCAAGATGGCTGCAGGTGGCTTGCCGATCAACTGGGGGTTTGCCGAGATTGCCGCTTACGCGACACTGCTGCATGAGGGCCATCCGATTCGGATTACCGGTCAAGATGTTGGCCGCGGCACCTTCTCTCATCGCCATGCTGTTTTGCACAATCAGAAAAATGGCGAAACCTATGTTGGTTTGCAAAACCTGTCGAATGAGCAGCCGCAGTTCACCATCCACGACTCATTCCTCTCTGAAGAAGCGGTATTGGCATTTGAGTACGGTTATGCCGGAACGATGCCGAATGCACTGGTAATCTGGGAAGCCCAGTTTGGTGACTTTGCCAACGGTGCACAGGTAGTGATTGATCAGTTCATCAGCAGTGGTGAAACCAAATGGGGTCGCTTGTCCGGCTTGACCCTGTTGCTGCCGCATGGTTATGAGGGGCAGGGCCCCGAGCACTCATCGGCACGCCTGGAGCGTTTTTTGCAGCTGTGCGCCGAGCACAACATGCAGGTTTGTGTTCCGACCACACCGGCGCAGGTTTACCACATGCTGCGCCGCCAGGTCATCCGTCCGCTGCGCAAGCCGCTCATTGCCTTAACGCCCAAGTCACTGTTGCGTCACAAGCTGGCTACATCTACCCTTGAAGACCTGTCCAGCGGCTCTTTTCAGACAGTCATTGGAGAGATCGACAAGCTGGATTCGGCCAAAGTCGAGCGCATGATCATGTGCAGTGGCAAGGTGTATTACGAGCTGCTGGAGAAGCGTCGGGCTGAAGGCCGTGAGGATACAGCGATTGTTCGTATTGAACAGCTGTATCCATTCCCGGAGCCGGATCTGGCGGCAGAAATGGCCAAGTACCCGAACCTCAAGCGTCTGGTCTGGTGTCAGGAAGAGCCCATGAACCAGGGAGCCTGGTACTGCAGTCAGCATCACATGCGTAATGTGGCTGGCGAATATAACAGCTCGCTGGGTCTGGCATATGCCGGCCGGGTAGCTTCGGCATCTCCGGCTTGTGGCTATCCTTCACAGCACGCCGAAGAGCAGGAAGTACTGCTACAGGATGCATTTACTGTTTGACCGCAAAGGCCGTACCCACAGGTGCGGCCGACACTACTGTGACAACTATTTTTTAGGAATTAAAACATGGCGATTGAAATCAAAGCCCCTGCATTCCCTGAGTCCGTTGCCGATGGCACTGTAGCTACCTGGCACAAGCAGGTAGGTGAGGCGGTCAAGCGCGACGAGCTGATTGTTGATATTGAAACCGACAAGGTGGTAATGGAAGTACTGGCCGAAGCTGACGGCGTGCTGACAGAAATCGTGGCCGAAGAGGGTGCCACTGTCCTCAGTGGCGAGCTGCTGGGGAAGCTGGACACTGAAGCTGTTGCCAGCGCCGCTCCGGCGGCTGCAGAAGCAGCGCCAGCCGCCGCTACCGCGCCTGCTGCCGGCGAGCCGATTCTGTCACCTGCTGCGCGCAAAATTGCAGCCGAAAACCAGTTGCAGCCAGCCAGTATCCCGGGTACCGGCAAAGATGGCCGCGTTACCAAAGAAGATGCTGTTGCAGCTGCTGCCGGCAAATCCGCCGCTGTCAGTCCGGCTGCCGCTGCAGCTGCCGACGCGCCGTTGTTTGCTGCCGGTGACCGTACCGAGAAGCGTGTGCCGATGACTCGCCTGCGCGCCCGTGTTGCCGAGCGTCTGGTTGAAGCCCAGTCCACCATGGCGATGCTGACCACCTACAACGAAGTCAACATGAAACCGATCATGGACCTGCGCGCCAAATACAAGGACCTGTTCGAGAAGACCCATAACGGTACCCGTCTGGGCTTCATGTCCTTCTTCGTCAAAGCTGCCACCGAAGCGCTGAAGCGTCAGCCAGGTGTTAACGCTTCGATTGATGGCAAAGACATTGTTTACCACGGTTATCAGGATATTGGCGTAGCCGTTTCCAGTGATCGTGGCCTGGTGGTTCCCGTACTGCGCAATGCCGAGCTGATGGGACTGGCCGAAATTGAAGCCAAGATTCGTGAATACGGTCTCAAGGCCCGCGATGGCAAGTTGAGCATTGAAGAGATGACCGGCGGTACTTTCACTATCTCCAACGGTGGTGTATTTGGTTCACTGTTGTCCTCGCCAATTGTTAACCCGCCTCAAACTGCAATCCTGGGCATGCACAAGATTCAGGAGCGCCCAATGGCTGTGAACGGTGAAGTAGTGATCCTGCCGATGATGTACCTGGCGCTGTCCTATGACCACCGCCTGATTGACGGTAAAGAAGCGGTAACCTTCCTGGTGACCTTGAAAGACTTGCTGGAAGATCCGGCCCGTCTACTGTTGGACATCTAATAATTTTGTATTCGGTCACCGGTGTCCTGCCGGTGACCAGGTATCCGCAAGGATACAACCGAGGAAATCTCATGAGTGACAAATTTGATGTAATCGTAATTGGTGCAGGCCCTGGTGGCTATGTTGCCGCCATTCGTGCTGCCCAGCTGGGCCTGAAAACTGCCTGTATCGAAAAGTTCAAGGGCAAGGATGACAAGCTTGCGCTGGGTGGTACCTGTCTGAACGTTGGCTGTATTCC
>Ga0209075_1003535_pt1 | contig 12919 bp, 11 predicted proteins | sample Stecom2011_FD_187523 | JGI IMG/M metagenome (GOLD analysis project Ga0209075, IMG submission 187523) | Agricultural soil microbial communities from Utah to study Nitrogen management - Steer compost 2011 (SPAdes) (version 2) | ecosystem: Environmental > Terrestrial > Soil > Agricultural land... | reverse complement strand
CAATGGCAAAAGTCGACCCCCCCCGGGGATGCGCAAAACGTGTTAGCAGTGGGGGCGGTTGGGGTTGATAGCGTGATTGCTTCTTTTAGTTCGCGGGGGCAAATGGCCGATGGGCGTGTAAAACCCGACCTCGTTTCCGTGGGGCGAGGAACGGTGACAATCGGGCAGGATGGACGCATTGGCTACACGAATGGCACATCGCTCTCTTCTCCTTTTTTGGCAGGGCTGATCGCTTCGTTGTGGTCAGTGAATCCCGAATTGCATCGCGACGATTTGGTGAATATCGTTAAACACTCTTCCGACAGATTTAACGCGCCCGATTCGATTTACGGGTATGGTATCCCCGATTTTACAAAGGCAATGAACAAGGTATTGCGAACTTTGCCCGTGAATTCAAAAAGAGTCATAAGCGATCGATGGCTGATTGAGCCTGTCACTTCCAGTGGATATACAGTCACGGTAAAGGATCCACCCTTTACTGGGGACGCGTACAGGGTGCGAATACTGGATGAGGCTGGAGGCCTGGTAGAAGAATTGTCGATCAGCGATAACCATTCCGTGTTTGTTCCTCTAACAGAGGAGGTCCGGAAAAACAATAACGACCTTTACTTCGTGGTGGAGGAGCCGTTTAAACAGCATACTTATCGAATTAGATTGTAATAACCGGATGTTTTGGATGTCTTGGGTAACTTATTCGCGTGCCTTAGGTAGTTTGTTCGCGTGCCTCGGGTAACTTAATTGAAATTTGAATGGAATCTTCCTTCTCTTTATCGGAATTAAACAGGCAAGTACGAGGTGCGATTCGAGATTCGCTCCCCGGGGCCTACTGGTTGCGTGCAGAGACTAGCGACGTGCGTGGTAACCAAAGTGGGCACTGCTACCTTGAGTTCGTGGAGAAGGACGCGCATACTCAGTCAATCATTGCTAGGGCACGGGGGATAATCTGGGCGAACGTGTACCGTATGTTGGCACCCTTCTTTGAAAAAGAGACGGGCCAAGCCTTCGCTTCGGGGCTCAACGTGTTGGTACGAGTGACGGTCGATTTTCATGAACTGTACGGGTTTTCTCTTACGGTGGTCGATATCGACCCGACGTTCACCTTGGGTGAAATTGCCCGAAATCGACAGCGGGTACTGAAGCAGCTGGAAGAGGATGGGGTGTTGTCGCTCAACAAAGAGCTAGTGATGGAGGCCCCCGCGAACCGGATTGCCGTGATATCGTCGCCCACCGCCGCGGGATACGAAGATTTCAAAGATCAACTGGATAATAACCCGGGAGGATTTCGTTTTTATACGAAGCTGTTCCCCGCGGTGATGCAAGGCGATCGTAGCGAGGAGTCGATTATCGCTGCGCTGGAAAAAGTGTACCAATATAAAGAATTATTCAGTGCCGTGGCTATTATCCGGGGAGGAGGTGCCAGTTCCGACTTGAGCTGCTTTGATTCTTATCACTTGGCTTCGAACGTTGCGCAATTTCCCCTGCCTGTGGTGAGTGGTATCGGTCACGAACGTGATATAACAGTGTTAGATATCGTGGCGCATACGCGTGGCAAGACACCCACGGCGGTGGCGGAGATTTTTATCGCGCTGGTAACGAAGACCGCCACGGAGTTGATCGAGTTGCAAGAGAGGCTGGTAGAGGAAACGGAGGCATTTCTACTGAAAGAACAGTCCGATCTTTTAACGTTGTCGAACGCGTTGGTACATCGATCGTCGCTTTTCTTGCAGCGAGAGTTCTCCGCGGTGCAGGAGTTGACCGTGAACGTGAGGCATCTCTTTCGGCAAGCATTGCAAAAGGAGATGATTGGCTTGCAGCAAATAACCGTTAACCTGAAACACTCCCTTCGTCAAGTTTTAAAGGAGGAGACCACCGCCTTGCAGCAACATCATATCTCACTGCAGCATTCACTACGAGAGGGATTGCGCGACGAGCTGCACTTTATAAAAAACGTGGAGCAGTTCGTGCAGATGGTATCGCCGGAGAACGTGCTCCGTAGAGGCTACACCCTCTCGATAAAAAACGGCAAAGTGATTACTTCGTCGAAGGATGTGCAGAAGGGAGATACGATCGTGACACGCTTTAAAGATGGTAGCGTGGACTCTATCGTTACAGGAACAAGTTCCAAGGAAATAGTTTAACAAGTGGTATTATGTCAACAAAAATAAATTACACCCAAGCTAAAAAAGAGCTGGAAGAGATCGTACAGTCGATCGAAGCAGGTGAGCTAGACGTGGATGTCTTGACCGCGAAGGTAAAAAGGGCGTCGGAGCTTATTGCCTTATGCAAAGAGCGGTTAACCAAGACCGATAAGGAACTTCAAAAGCTGTTGGAGGATATGGCATGATTCCTGAAAGGAAGTTCTGCGCGGTGGTGGTAGCGGGCGGAAAGGGTACGCGTGCGGACAGCGAATTGCCCAAGCAATTTCATTCCATCGCGGGGAAACCGATGTTAATGCATACGCTGACTGCTTTTCATGAGCACGATTACCGCACCCGAATCGTGTTGGTTTTGCCGGAAGAGTACCGTTCATTCTGGGAGGAGCTTTGTAGTCGGCACCAGTTCGTGATACCTCATGCTGTGGTTAACGGGGGCAACACTCGGTTCCACTCGGTCCGAAACGGGTTACGAGAAGTGTCGGAGGAGGAGACAGTTGCGATCCACGATGGAGCACGCCCTTTTGTTACGGGAAGGCTGATTGAGCGATGCTTCAACATGGCTTTTGAGCGAGGTATTGGAGTGATACCCGTGGTGGACGAGGTGAACAGCGTGCGTGTACTCACGGAAACTGGCAACAAGTTATTCGATCGAAGCCGATTGAAAATCGTACAAACACCCCAAGCTTTCCCGGCTAATGTGTTAAAGAGAGCATACGAAACGGAGTATAATACTGCCTTTACGGATGACGCTTCCGTGGCCGAGCATTACGGACTGCCAATCCAACTTATCGAAGGCGAAGAAACAAACATTAAAATTACCACACCGCTGGATTTAATGGTCGCCGAGCAATATCTCGTGAGTTTATCAAAACGATAAGTTTGCGGCCTTTTCTGTACATTTTATCTAACATACGCCCATTTACATAAAATTATGGTTCCATTTTGTCATAATATCATGGAAATTTATTACTTTTGGACTATTAAATAAATTTCGTTTCCCATGGAAAAAATTGACAAACTAGACAGGCAAATACTGAAAATTATTTCCCAAAATGCACGGATCCCGTTTAGAGATGTAGCTGAACAATGCGGTGTGTCCCGTGCCGCCATCCATCAACGCGTGCAGCGTATGATAGAGAACGAGGTAATCACCGGATCGGGCTACCACGTTAATCCGAAAATTTTAGGATATGCTTCCAGCGCGTATATTGGGGTGAAGCTTGAAAAAGGATCGATGTATAAAAACGTGGTTCCTGAATTCGAGAAAATTCCTGAAGTAACCGAATGTCACTTCACAACAGGAGCGTATACGTTGCTTGTGAAGATTTATGCCCGTGATAATGAGCACCTGATGGATCTCCTCAACAATCATATCCAAGAAATTCCAGGAGTAGTGGCCACCGAAACCATGATTTCACTGAGTCAGAGCGTGAAACGAGAAATTCCTATCCTGAAAGAAGATTAAGAAGAGACTAAATTCAATCCGGAATCGTTAAATAGCATTAAATGGTGCGTTTTATTCTATTGTTTTATTGGTTTATATTGTAAACCAGTTTATTTTTGAGCTGTTTTTAATAGTTTATATTATAAACCGATTTGTGATTATAAAGATGAGAAATGATGGAAGAAAGACAATTAAACGAGAAAGATAGTTTAGAACTTATCGCTCGAATGATTCAAAACACGCGTCAAAAGATGGAGAAAAGCCATGGGGTGCCTTTTCTAGTATGGGGATACACTACGATAGTGATATCCTTGTTGGTATGGTATTTTTTATCGGCAACCGGTGATTACCGTGTGAACTATCTTTGGTTTTTAATTCCACTGATAGGTGCCCCTCTAATGTTTTTTTTCATTCAAAAGCACGAGAAGGGGGTAAGAACTTATATCGATAGGGTAATCGGATATATATGGCTGGTTTTAGGGATAGCAGCACTGGTCATATCTGTAGCAGCCATGTTCTTTTGGAACTTTCCAATTTTGTTTGTTGTTATTCTGCTGATGGGCAGTGGCACGGCGATTACCGGACTTATTGTCCACTTTCGCCCGATAATTGTAGCTGGGTTCGGTGGAATCCTTTTATCGCTTGCCTGTTTGTTGGTTCACGGGACGAATTCTATCCTGATTTTTGCCGGATTGTTCCTCTTGATGATGGTAGTTCCAGGCCATATTCTTTACGCGAAAGGGAGGAGGTAGTTATGTTTGAACCTCTTGATCCCTTATTGCATTCTGAATTGCGTTTGGCTGTAATATCAATTCTGATTTCAGTGGAAGAAGCCGATTTTGTTTATCTCCGCGAGAAAACTGGCGCTACCGCGGGTAATCTGAGTGTGCAGATTAACAAACTGAATGAAGCAGGGTATATAAAGGTGGAACGAGGTTTCATTGGAAAACGCACGCGCACTGTCTGTAAGATCTCTTCTAAAGGAATCGATGCGTTTGAAAAGTACGTGGAAGCGTTGAAAAGCTATCTTGATCCCCGGGATAGGACTGATTAATAATAGAAAAATGCAAGTTCGTTCTTATGAGCAAGGTCCTGAATTTCAGTTTTCTTATTTGTTTTTAAATGTTAACGCAATAGCCAGGTATTGGCCTATGTTTTCAAAATTAACTTGATCGTCTACATTTGTTTTTATACCTTTGCCCCCTCGTTTAGAAAGCGGGGGGTGTTTTTTTATCACTCCACTCCTTTCGAAATGTTTCAGGGTTTGATTTTCACGGTAGCGCCTCGTGTGGTTACTTCTTCTTGAAAATCATGTTTTTATCCCACTACACATGTTGATTTAGGTTTAGAACCCTACGAAAAGGCATCAAACATGCCTTGATTTTTTGGATCCCTATCTTTCTTGGATGGGCAATTACACGGTCGTGCATAATCACGACGTGATTAATTGCGACGTGTTGGATCGCTTGTGACTTGTTGATCCGCAACATGTTTTCCCTTCGACCGTGCTCAATGGTAAGAATTGCCGTTGTACGACACGTTGTGATGGATCCCTTGGGTAATCAATAATAATGTATGTTTTTAAAAAGAGTTCACTTCGTTAGACTATTCTTCGCCGTGGCATACCAAGAAAGCTTGGATCCGCTCATTCGGCTTAACAGAATAGTTAGTTTGTTTTTCACGTTATCAATTATTTCATTACAGGCGTTCCCTCAAGCCGATGGTAAACAAGAGGGTTTTAAAATAGGAGGAGCGGTTCGTTATAACCTGCTGTCGACCAACTACGAAAGCGATGGGAGCAAGTTGTCTACTCAAGCCACGTGGGATACATGGCGACTGAACGTGGATGGCTCCTTGTCGGATATCGACCTGAGTTTCGAATACCGCTTCTACCCTTCATCCGAAACGCACTTTATTCATCATGGCTACTTAGGATACGAATTCACAGATAAGGTGTATATGAAGCTGGGAGTAACCCAAGCTCCGTTCGGTATCCCTGGCGCGGCGTCTCACTCGTGGTGGTTCCAGATACCCTATTACCTTGGACTGGAGGACGATTACGATATGGGGATCGCGTTCGACCTGAAGCCGGTAGAGAAGTTGGATCTTTCACTGGCTTATTTCAGGCAGGCAGAGCCCACGGGGCCCGGGGCTGACGCGTACGCCGGAAGATATTCTTACGACATTATCCCAGGCACGGGTGCCTTAGTGGATTCTGACGGGGAGATTCAATCGGTTGCCGCCACCCTTCATGAACAAGACCAGGTGAACGCTCGCCTCGTGTGGCATTTTGCCGATGGGTGGCAGGTAGGAGCGTCGGCTCAAGCAGGTGGATTGTATAACTCGGTGCTGGATGAATCGGAATTGGCGACTGCCTTCGCGGGTCACGTGATGGGCGATTTTGGAGGATTCAACCTCAAGGCGGAGGTGATCCGGTACGACTACAACGCGAAAGGAGACGACGGACAGGAGCTCGACGTAGTACAGATGGGCGCGTATGGTTCCGCGTATAGCGGGGGCGATGGGTATACCGGGGGTGTGGCGTCGAACGGCACCATCTACGTGGCGGGTTTGGCCTATACCATTCCCGTGGACTGGGGCCCCATCACCTCTATCCAGCCTTATATCGATTACTCGATGGTGGATAAAGACGTGGATGCCTTTCACGATACGCACTTTCTTATTCCCGGGATGCTGATCACGGCAGGGCCGATATTCGCCTACGTGGATTACGCGATGGGGAAGAATCAACCCTGGTTGACCGATTCGTTTGGCATGGGATTGGGCTCGGGCGTGGAGAACCCGAGTTGGAACAGCCGATTCAACGTGAACGTGGGCTATTATTTTTAACGCATCCGAAGAATTCGCGGCGTGAGGTAACAAACCGCGCACGCGACCACGCGGTACTATAAAAAGACGACCAATGAAAAAAGAACTATTCTGACATGAATAGTCTAACTTTAGTGAATTTCAACACAATGAGTATAGAGAGCAATAATAATGTAAAACTCCGGGTAGAGGAGCTGACGCTCATTTTCGGGAAACGAAAAAAAGAGGCGTTGGCAATGCTCGAAAAAGGGGCATCCAAGTCGGATATTCTCGAAAAAACAAAGTGTGCCGTGGGTATAAACAAAGCGAGCTTTGAAGTATTCGAAGGCGAAATTTTCGTGGTGATGGGACTCTCCGGTAGTGGAAAGTCGACCCTTATCCGATGCCTGAATCGACTGAACGAACCCACCGCGGGGAAGGTTTTTTTTAAAGACCAAGACATCACCCGAGAAGGCAATAACGAGCTACTCAATACCCGGCGATTTGAGATGAGCATGGTGTTCCAGAAGTTCGGGCTGCTCCCGCACAAAACCATTCTCGAGAACGCGGCATTTGGCCTGGAACTGAGGGGCGAGCCTAAGGAAGAGCGTGAAAAGAAAGCACTTGCGTCCCTCGAAACCGTGGGCCTGCAAGGATACGAAGATCAATACCCCGCGGCCATGTCGGGGGGGATGCAACAACGGGTGGGACTGGCCCGTGCGCTGGCGAACGATACGGAGGTACTGCTGATGGACGAGGCGTTCTCGGCCCTTGACCCGCTGATCAAGTCGGATATGCAAGAAGAACTGTTGCAGATCCAGTCGAAGGTGCAAAAGACCATCGTATTTATTACCCACGACTTGGATGAGGCGATCAAGCTGGGCGACCGGATCATGATCATGAAAGATGGTATCATCGAACAGATTGGTACCGCCGAGGAGATCTTGACCCACCCCGCGAGCGAGTACGTGGAAGCGTTCGTGGAGAAAGTAGACCGGAAAACGATTATCACCGCCGAGTCGCTTATGTTTACCAAACCGGCACGGCTCCGTTTAAAGAAAGACGGCCCCATGCGGGCGATACGGAAGATGCGTACCGAGGGGGTGCATTTCCTGCCACTGGAAGACGAGAACCGGGTGTTCTTAGGGTATGTCTGGCTTAATGATGTACTCAAGCTGGCCAGAGAGAAAGAAGGATCGCTTGAGAAAGCCCTCAAAAGCGAGGTGCCCAGCGTGTATAAAGAGTATACCGTGGAGGAGATGCTGCCACTTATATCGGGCAATCACTACCCGTTGGCGGTGGTGGACCGTGATAACGGACGGTTGTTGGGCCTCGTGACGCAGACCTCCCTGATCATCGAAGCCACCCGTTTCGGGGACGAAGAGGTGAAGCAATTGAAACAACAAGCGAACGATATATAAACGAGCCACGGAGATGCAAACGGTTTTCAATAAGGCGAATGCGTGTAAAATCAAAACGATAACGTTATGAATAGAATCATCGATTTAGGAAAATACATTGAAATAGGAATTAACTGGCTCGAAAGGAACTTTTCGTTCCTCTGGGGTGCGATAGACGATAGCATCTCGTGGACGGTGAACATAATGAACGACCTCCTCTTGTCCATTCCCTTTGGGGCATTCTTGTTGTTCGCGGTCGTCTTGGCCTATTACGCGAAAACAGGGCGACAAATGTTCACCAAAGAGGGGCTCTCTAAAGGGTGGGGGCTGGTTAGTTTCGTGGCGGTGGGGCTGTTCCTTATATACGCGATGGGGTACTGGCGCGACGCGATGCAAACCACCACCTTGGTGCTCGTGGCCACTTTTATTGCCTTGGTGCTGGGTATCCCCTTCGGGATCTTGTCGGCGAAAAACAAAACGGCCGATGCAATTATTCGGCCTGTGCTTGACTTCATGCAGACCATGCCGGCGTTCGTCTACCTGATTCCCGCTATTTTCTTTTTCAGCGTGGGGAATACACCGGGCATCGTGGCTACCGTGATTTTCTCGCTGCCCCCGGCGGTTCGCCTCACCAGCCTGGGAATAAAAAGCGTGCCACACGATGTGGTGGAGGCGGGTCGTGCTTTCGGTGCCACGGAAAAGCAGATTCTTTACAAGATCGAATTGCCACTGGCGATGCCTACCATCCTTACCGGTGTTAACCAGGTGATATTATTGGCTCTGTCCATGGTGGTGATCGCCTCGATGGTCGGCGCGCGTGGATTGGGAAGCATCGTTTACCAAGGCATTCAGCAGAACGATATCGCGAAAGGATTCGAGTCGGGACTGGGTATCGTGATTCTCGCGATCATCCTGGACCGTATCACGCAGTCGTTCGCGCAAAAGAAAGGATGATAAAATAAAAATAATAATCAAAAACGATAGATAATATGAATTTGAAGAAAAGTTTTTTAAGCCTGTTGGCTGTCGCATCTCTCCTCTTTTTCTTTGCCTCCTGCGGTAGCGGGTCGGGCAGTGGGAAAGATGAAGTGACCATTTTGTACCCCAACTGGGCAGAAGGAGTTGCTTTCACCTACCTGGCGAAAGTGGCGCTTGAAGATAACGGCTACGATGTAGACCTGATTAACCTGGAGCCCGGACTGATTTACGGGGAGTTGTCGAAAGATAATTCAAAAGGGGACGTGTTCTTGGACGCGTGGCTCCCACACACGCACGTGGATTACTGGAACGATTATGGCGACAAGCTGGTGAAGCTGGGCGAGTCGTTTAGCGAAGGGACGACCGGGCTGGTGGTTCCCTCCTACGTGCCCATCAACTCCATCGAAGAGTTGAACGCGCACAGCGACCGATTTGGTGGCGAGATTATCGGTATCGGGAGCGGTGCCGGAATTCATGCCAGTACGTTGCGTGCCATTGATGAGTATGACCTAAATCTCGAGCAAATTTCCTCGAGCGGGCCGGCCATGGTCGCGAGCCTCGATAGGGCGGTTAAGAACGACGAGTGGGTGGTGATTACCGGCTGGAAACCACACTACAAGTGGATGAATTTCGATATCAAGTACCTCGAAGATCCCAAGGGGGTGTATCCTACCGACGTATGCGCGATCGTCTCCAGAAGGGGATTTGAAGAAGATATGCCGGAGGTGGCAGATTTCTTTAAGAAGTTCAACCTTGATGAGGAGCAACTGTATAGCTTGATGGGTGCCATCGACACCGAAGGTGAAGAGACCGGCGCCCGGAACTGGTACGAAGCCCACAAGGGAATCGTGGATAGCTGGTTCGAGTAATGTAATGTCATAAACAATAAAAACGAGAGCATATCGCTCTCGTTTTTAGTTTATTGAAGGTTGAGTCGGGATGAGAAGACTCGAACTTCCGACCTCCACGTCCCGAACGTGGCGCGCTAGCCAACTGTGCTACATCCCGCTGTTTTCGCATCCCTCTGTGGGAGCGGATTTTATGCCTTAAATCGTTTGTCAGAAACATTCTGTTGATAACACCATCTATCACCATAGACAGCGCGAAGGTAAATATTTTTTCTCAAATCGGTGTAGTAATCGATAAAAATCATGGAAAGTGATGTGTTGAATCAAAAAAACGATTAATTTTGCATTCCATTAATAAATATAGAGTGCGGCAATAGCTCAGTCGGTAGAGCACTAGCTTCCCAAGCTGGGGGTCGCGAGTTCGAGTCTCGTTTGCCGCTCAATTTTCAATATGACGCCGTTATCAGCGTATCAGCTTCTTTGGATCGTTTACCGGTATCTTGTAGGTGGGGTCTTCCGCCACGTTCACGTGAATGATCGCGTCGGCATTCCGAAGGAGCAGCTTGCAGTCGTCGCTAAGATGGGTTAGGTGGACTGTTTTCCCTTGCTTCCTGTACCGTTCCGTCACGTTATTAACCGCCTCAATAGCCGACATGTCGGTGATGCGGCTCTCTCGGAAGTCGATCACCACTTCTTCCGGGTCGTTCAGTGGATCGAACTTCTCCGCGAAAGCTTTCACTGAGCCGAAGAAGAGGGGGCCGTAGATTTCGTAATGCTTCACGCCCTCTTCGTCGAAGCGCTTACGAGCGCGAATCCGCTTCGCGTTTTCCCACGAGAAGACTAAAGCTGAACAGATGATTCCCGCGAGCACGGCCAATGCCAAGTTGTTGGTCGCTACCGTGACTACCGTTACCAGCACCATCACGAAAACATCCGATATCGGCATCTTGCGGAAAGTGCGAAGGCTGGCCCACTCGAAAGTGCCCACGGCCACCATGATCATCACCCCGGTGAGTGCTGCCATGGGGAGTTTCTCGATCACGCTCGATCCGAACATGATGAACACCAAAAGCATCAGCGACGCGAAGATCCCAGAAAGGCGGGTACGTGCACCGGAAGAGGTGTTGATTAGGCTTTGCCCGATCATGGCGCAACCGCCCATGCCGGAAAGAAAACCGGAAGCGATGTTGGCCGTGCCTTGGGCGATACACTCCCTGTTCCCGTTCCCGCGTGTTTCGGTCACTTCGTCAATCAAGTTGAGGGTTAAAAGGCTTTCAATCAGTCCCACGCCCGCTACTATGGCGGAGAATGGAAGGATGAGCATGAGGGTCTCCATGTTGATGGGAATCATTGGAATCGAGAGAGGGGGGAAGCTTCCCTTGATGGTCTCCCCAGGCGTCAGGGTATCAGCCACCGTGGTGGTAGGGATTCCCAAAAAAATCACGATGGCCGACACGACGAGAATGGCCGCTAACGAGGCCGGCACCGCTTTAGTAAATCGCGGAAGTTGCCAGATGATAAGGATGGTGAGTGCCACCAGTCCCACCATGGTACCCAGTTCGGCAAGGCCGCTGTTCAGTGACAAACCCGACGAAAGTCCTCCCCCCGTGAAGAGAGACGATAACGCCGCGTTGTTGTTGATGATGGAGGTGAAGGTGGGCATTTGCGAAAGAAAGATGATGATAGCCAGCCCGTTCACGAAACCAAGCATCACAGGGTGGGGCACCAGCCGGATAAATTTACCCAGCTTGAAGATGCCCGCGGCGATTTGGAAAAGACCTCCTAATATGACTGTGGCAAAGACGTATTGCATGATCTCCGTGCTGCTGATACCGGGGGAGAGGGTTTTTAACTGCGTGATCAACCCCAAGAAGATAACCGCAATGGCACCCGTGGCTCCAGAGATCATGGCGGGGCGTCCGCCCAAGATGGAAGTGACCAGTCCCATCACAAAGGCGGCGTAGAGGCCTGTCAGGGGTGAGAAACCGGCAATCATCGCGAAGGCTATTGCCTCGGGGACGAGGGCGACGGCCACGGTGAGCCCGGATAGAATTTCTGTTTTGTAATTGATTTTGGTGCCGGAACCAAGCATCCCGGAAATTGAATAACCCATTGATACAATCTTTTTCGGGAGAGAAATAAATGGCTCGCCCAATGAATGATGAATTTAATTGACCGAACGCGCAGCCAAATATTGTTGAATGTATAACCTAAAACGGCCGCAAAGATACAAAAAAATGGCGACTCGCTATCCCGATCGTCGTGAGGACTGATAAGTCTACTCAACGGGTATAGTTGGTTTAGTGAAAGGCGGCAATAAACAATTTGTTTACAATAGATCCTTTTTATCGTGAAAAATAGCCGATTTTTTTGTTTATTTGTAAGGGGAAATATTCAAAATAACAATCGTGATGATTCCGAATTTACAAGGGTTGATCGAGGAGGCGAGAAGCGGTACCGTGCGACGGGTAGCCGTGGCGGCAGCAGAAGATGAACATGTGTTAAAGGCGGTGCAGGAGGCCCTGGCTCGAGGGGTGGCCACGCCACTGCTCGTGGGTGATAAGGAGAAAGTGAGGGCCATCGCTCGAGAGATCGGGTTGAGCCTGGAGGGGATAGAAATTGTAAATAATCGGGAGGGAGCGGCCATTTCGGCTCGCCTCGCGGTGAACAAGATAAGGAGTGGCGACGCGGATTTCTTGATGAAGGGGTTCGTCTCCACGGGAGAGCTCCTCAAGGCGGTATTGGATAAAGAGGAGGGGTTGCGCTCGGGGCAGCTGTTGAGCCACGTCGCCTTTTTTCAATCGCCCTATTATCATAAGGTGCTTTGCGTGACCGACGCGGCGATGAATATCGCTCCCGGTTTGGACGAGAAGGCGGCGATTATAGGGAATGCCGTGGCAGCGTGCCATCGATTGGGGATAGAGCATCCGAAGGTGGCAGTGGCAGCCGCGGTGGAGACGGTCAATCCCAAGATGGAAGCAACCTTACACGCGGCGAAGCTGAAAGAGATGAACCAGAATGGAACGTTGTCCGGTTGTATCGTGGACGGTCCGTTCGCGATTGATATCGCGGTGAACCGGAAAGCAGCACGGAATAAAGGGATAGAGAGCGAGGTCGCGGGCGACAGCGACGTGATCCTGGTACCGGATATCGAGGCGGGGAACATGTTCTATAAGGCCCTCAATTTCTTAGGCGGTGCCGTCTCGGCCGCCGTGGTGATGGGGGCATCGGTGCCGATCGTGCTCACTTCAAGGTCGGACGACGAGCGGAGCAAGTTGTTATCGA
>Ga0209075_1003533_pt1 | contig 12921 bp, 11 predicted proteins | sample Stecom2011_FD_187523 | JGI IMG/M metagenome (GOLD analysis project Ga0209075, IMG submission 187523) | Agricultural soil microbial communities from Utah to study Nitrogen management - Steer compost 2011 (SPAdes) (version 2) | ecosystem: Environmental > Terrestrial > Soil > Agricultural land... | reverse complement strand
GGCCACCAACGACGACACAGGCAGCGACTACCCTGCCAACGCCACCATGTGCGGCAAGTGCAACACCAAGGCTGTGATCGTGATGGACGGCTGTGCCACCTGCCTGTCGTGCGGCGACAGTAAATGTCAATGACGGCTGGAAACGTATACTTGTAACCTACTACTGATCTTCTTACAGAATCCCCCTCAGCCCAGTGCTGACGGGGATTTTTTTGTTCTTTGTGAAGATTTCCAAAAATTTTCTAATTAAGTTGGCGATCCTGATAATCCCAACTAAAATATGTATACATAATTACTGGCAGCTAGGATTCTGTTTTGGATAAGAAAAGCTCCGAATCACACGGATCAAACCAGAAAATTCGTATACAACGTTACTTGCCGTTCAAGCTCGTTAACTTTTTCGATTCTCGAACTTCGCGTACCAGGTTCCTCATACTAAAACGAACAACCAACACCCCAGTTAAAGCAGCATCCGTTATCGAGGAGCATCTTCAACACAAGCATGACTCTCAAAACAGCGTTAAAGCCCACCTTTCTCACCTTTTATATCTTTATACATGGGCGGACGAACACGGATACGATCTCGATACGTGGCTGCTTACCGGAGAGGCTCTAAGTAGTCCTCAAATACGCTCTTTTGGGTCTTGGCTTAGAAGCTACTTTTGTGAAAATGGCTCAACGCTCAGTCACACAAGAAAAAAAACCTTCAACGCAACAATTTCATACTGCTGTCAAACCTCTATGTGGTTCGTCTCCCAGTTCGCTCGACTGGAGTCTTCAAACACGCAGCGTGCTCTAGATATAGCAGTCATCAAAGATGCTCAGGAGTCCATGTGGAAGTCTGTCAAGCTCCTGGTTAAAGATGACGATGCAGCGCCAGATATGACGGAAGAGGAAATTAGAAAGGTAGAACAGTTTTTGAAGCCTCAGAATAGAGCAACAAAGCTTAACGAACAGATCGTCTACAGGGATTACTTAATCTGGAGGTTGGTCATAGAGTTCGGGATGCGCATAGGCGAAGTACTCGCCTTGAGGCTAGAGGACTGCCCTACACGGAATTCACCTTATTTCCGAATAATACGCATCGAGCAGCGCGGCACTGACTATCATGATCCTAGAAAAAATCCACCACGTCCGAAAACACGATCACGAGATCTAGGCATTCTGCTCAGGAATAGTGCTTTCCCAGTGTTAACTAATGATTTTATCACAGAGCACCGATTTATAAGGAAAGAGGTAAAAGAGAAGAACATTAAACAATTTTTGCTTCCTCATAACTTCCTGATCATCGCTGAGTCAGGAGACCCGTTATCGATTTCTTCCGTTGAGGACATTGCAAAAACAATCCGCGAAAACACTGGCCTTGATTTCCATTGGCATCTCGCAAGACATGCCTTCTTTAACAGAGCTTATGCAGCGATAACGCAAATTCAAGACAAAGACCAGAAAGCGGCAAAAATTCAGGATCTTGTCGTGTATGGAGGATGGTCCTCAGAAAAGAGTTTGGAAATTTACACTAGAAGAGCCAGAAAAGAGAGGGCTCGACTGGCACTCAACTTTTGGCAGACGGGAGAATCATCATGGACCGCTCTGGACTAATCGAAAATTTCGACGACGGCTTTTTCTACGACGAAGAGGGAAATCGATTTATCCTCTCAGAGTTTGACGACGAGAGCTATATATCTATCTCACATGATGGTTCGGTTTGGACCTCAATCTACAGCGGCAGTAGCGTTGTAATGGACTGGCGTGAAGCCAGCCATATATCTGCCGAACTGCGCACTGCTTTGCAGCAAATATGCAAAGATAAATACAAGCAGAAGTCCGCTTCCACAGTTCATAAGATTTTTTACATGACCAAACACCTATCCACTGCAATGGGTGCGTGGGGGCTCTGTCAACTGAATGACTTTAGTCAGTTAAACAGTAGCAAAATCATTCAGCTATGGGATTATTTTAATACTTCAACCCGCAGCACGTTCAGAGAGTGTTACTCAATTCTCGCTAAACACGATCAATGTGGTGCCAGCAAAGACATTGCAAGAATGATGAGGGGCTGGAAGGCACGAAATGGGATTGTACATCTACGCGATGTGGTAATGTGGAATCCGACTCGTGGAGCCTTCACCACTGGCGAGTGGGAAATAGTCCGAAGAGAGCTGGAGAGGGACGGTTCTTCTGATAATGACGTTGACGCAGCAGCAAAAATAATCGGAAGGTCCCTACTCGAAACGCTGAAAAGGCCCTCTCAAATTGCGAAGGTGTCTGCTGCCTCAGGCTTGCTCAAAATACCAGGGGATGCTCCTGGAGCGCCCACGCAATACTTCCTGAAAATCCCCAAGGCTAAGGGCCAAACCGGTGCGGAACCGGGTTTATGGCAAATTACAAGTGCCTTGGGAAAGGCCATTGAAGAATATAGCAAACGACCCGAAATTCAGCGACTTCAGCGCGAACATAACAGACTTTTCGTTATTCCGGGTTCCCAGACTGGTGATCTCGCATGGACAGAGTTTGGACAGGTTTCTTCGGGAAGCATCAGAAACCTTTTCAAAAGTTTCTTCAATAATATTGGCGTTCTAAGCCCTAGAACCGGTGAAGTAATCATCGTTACCCCAACTCGCATTCGCCACACCGGAGCCACAGCTCTCGCGTTACAGGGATTTTCCCGAGATGAGATTCAGGAAATTTTAGAGCATGACTCGCCATATACAGCTGATGCGTACATTGAAGCGGTCGGTTCTGACCTTATGCCTGCGCTCCAAAGAGCAACCGATAGAGGATTGGGCAAAGTTTTTGAGGTGCTCTCGGATAGCTACTTTTTTCGCGGCAAAATCGTGGATCAAGCTGGTGATAACCCTATTGTCATTCCTGTTGTTGAGATTTCCGATCCGAATGAAACTCCTAAAGCTCCTGCCGTGGTTGGAAGTTGCGGCAAGTCTGGAAGCTGCTCATTGCACCCATTCTGGGCCTGTTATTCCGGATGTGAGCACTTTTTAGCCTGGCGTGAAGCGGATCACACAAAATCTCTGAGTTACGTAGAGTCTGAATTTGCGAGATGGGGTGCTGCTGAAGGCGGCAAAAAACGTACAAAACTATTTAAAGATTTTGATCGCGTCGCAGCGGGTATCAAAGAAGTCGTGAGCCTGACCACCGGGAAAGGAGAGCACCCTAATGCAAGTGAGTGAACTAAGATCGTGGCTTCAGGAACGAAAAGCTATTCAGCCATTCGTTGATCTCACTGAGGAATATCTTAGAGAGTTGCCTCACCCCGTTGAGTTTGAATTCGATGAATGGAACCTGCACGACTGGCAAACCCGGTCTGCCGGTGACACCAGAAACCTTTACTTATCCAAGGTAGCGCACAAGGAGCTTAAAACGCTGACAAAGTTGCACATTCTGGAAAAAAGAAGGAGTAATCGCATCCAGTTCGGAACTGCCGAGACTATGGTTAAGGCCTCGTGGGCGCTTTCAATAGCAATAGACAGCAAGCCCGTCACCTCAGTCACTACCTCCGACATCTACGATGCCGAACGAATCATAGCTCGCGAATATGGGATAGCTACAGCCTCCCGAATTGCCGCGTACCTTAGGGCGCTCGCTAATTGGTTGGGAGCTACTTTCGGGCTTTACCTTGATTATTCGCCAACGCTAGTCAGCTCCTATTTGTATGGACGCCATGGAACAGAAGAAGGGCGCGAAGAAAAGCTCGTTCCTGATCAGGTTGTGTCTGACATGCTATTGTCACGGCATCGTGAGGATCTTATCGCACGGGATAGATTCTTTCTTCCCGTTTTTGCAATTTCGGTTGCCACCGGTTTTCGCGTAAGTGAACTAACTTCCCTTCCCGCAGACTGCCTGCTCCTTGAGGGTGACCAGCTCAGTCTCTTGCATTACCCCGCCAAAGGTGGAAAACCGATTCCAAGACCGATCCACCCTGACCTTAAAGACTTGGTACTAGATGCCGTTGAGACTCTCCAAGAATTCACGCAAAACGGCCGATTAAACGCCAAAAAACTCTCCCAAGAACAAAGACTTGACTGGTCGAAAATTGTTCAGAATCGTGAGGCATTCAGATACTTCACAGCTAAGTGGGCTCATGAATGGACGAGCAATCCAAAGCATCTGATGATTAATCCTCGTGGGGCCTGGAGCACTAGGCACCAGGACTTTATAGATGCGATTGGAGCGTTAAAAGCCGCAGGCGATAACAAATCACAAGCGGCTCGCAATTTGGGCATAGGCCGAAACACTTTCAACATTCTGCTTGAAAACCACGAGAGAGCGCGTGCCGGAGAACTGCCTGCTAGAGCGAAGGTCACTAACATAGAAGAGAGAAAGCTTTCTCCCAGAGAAAGTTGGGACACCGATGAACGGGTTCTCTCCTTCATGAAGCTAGAAAAACACGCTTCTTTGAAATTAAGCCAGCGATTTCGTGACCCCGTTCGTGACATCATCGACGAAGCACAGCAACTCCAGCTCGTGGCGCAGAACTTCCCCGCCCCACCATTTAACGAAACATTCGAGACTGAATTCAATCGGGCATATCGTCCGCTAATCAAAGATGAGAATGGGAAGCCTCTTATCTATCCGCATGAAGCACTTTTGGTGCTTGAAAAATACGCCCTGACTGATTCCCGAAGCACAGTCGAGGGCGATTTCAAAGTTGTCACCGACAAAGATTTTAGTCGATGGCTATCGGGCGAGGCACGGTCTCGCGGAACCGGAAATGCCGAGGATTCCTGCTTCAGTCGGTTGGAGATCATTGATCCACGACATGAAGAGCTAGCCAAATTTACGAACCATGACATCAGGCATTGGCTAAACACCCTGTACCAAAATGGGGGCCTGACAGACGACCAAGTCGCGTTGATGTTCAATCGGAAGTACAAGAGCCAGAACGCTGTTTATGATCAAACCAGCAATAAGGTCCGAACAGAAAGGCTCAAAAACAGTATCCGTGAACGCAAAGCCCTGGGACAGATAACCGACACCTATCACCGAATTGCTGAATATTCGCGCGATGAAGCTGAAGCATATCTCCAAGCCGTGACGCGCATGGTGAACCCCATGCCGCATGGTGTCTGCACTCTCAGTTGGAGCACCAACCCCTGCCCTCACCACCTAAGTTGCTTTGGATGCGACGAGGGCGGTCCGTGTGAGCATCTTGAAGTCGATACCAACAACCAAGGTCACATAGATGAAATCACCCGATTGGCTAGGGAACAAGATTTAAAAATCTCCGCGATTGAAGACCAGGGCGTGGAGTCATCGCCTCAGCTCGACCACGCCAAGCGTGTAAGAGCGAACGTGAATACCTTCTTGAAACGAATCGATGCTGTCCTAATCGAGGATAACGATGCCAACTAAAACAAAGTCTACACGTCGCCAGCTCAGAGGCGAAGAACTTGAAAAGCGAATCGAAACCGTGATTCGGGAACTTGCCAAACAAGCAAACGAGGACGGCCTAGAGTTCGTTTACAACGCTACCCGTGTTGCTGAAAAAGTACCGACCACCAGGCGAACTCTGAGTAAGCATGATGACTTGGTGGAACGCGTCATTAATGACCTTAATGCTCGCCGTCGAATGCACACGGGACAAGCAACTGTTGAGTTTTTGAAAGATCGAATTGCTTCACTCAAAGAAAAACTCGATGACCGCGACAAAGAATTGGAACAGCTTCGATCCCATCATGTGCACATTTACGAGCAACTGCATGCACATTCTGTCAAGGGGGAGGCTTTGGTCAAACCAATCTTGCAAGAGGAATCAGGCGACATCGGTCACTGTATTCTATGCGGAGCTGAGATAGGTCCAGCACCAGAAAGCTCAAAGATTATCCCTATCCGAGGCAAGAAGAATGGCTAGTGGAATTGAATTGGCGAGACGCAATTTTCAACTTTTCGAACAGTGGAAGGAAGATCGAATAACGGCTGGCGATATTGCTGATTACATTCGCGGCAGCATTCTCAATCGCAGGAAGATTGCTGAGGAATGCGGGTTCTCCCCTTCCGCAATCAACCAAAACCCAGCGATAAAGGCCTCTCTCGCATCGTATGAAGAAGATTTGCGACTAAAGGCGGTATTACCACCCAAAAAACCGCAAGCACCAGAGAGCGCCTCTGAGGGTGCTCTGAAGGTGAGGTCAGCCAAACAAAATGACAGAGCAGAAAACCGGGTAAAAGCACTGGAAGAGAAAAACGCCCTGCTTACAGCCGAAGTTCACGAGTTGAGGGTAAGGCTAAGAAAATATGAATTCCTGGACAAACATTTAGCTGACACAGGAAGGATGCTTAAGTTTTGAGCACTGTTGATGTTGTTCTATCCGTTAGCTCTGTGAGAAGTCGGGGGAAGCACGGCGGGGTCATCATGGCCGGTCGAACGGACACGGGCGAGCCGTATACTGTGTCGTGCAACTTCAAACTGATTCCTGACTCGACATTTCCAGAGAAAAGCCAACGTTGGCGAATCACAGGTCATGCTTCCAAAAAAAGCATTACTGTCAACGGCATAAAGCTCCTTGAAGATTACGTGGTAGCGGAAACCGCTGAATTTTTACGCCCGTCCGGGAAACACATCGTTGACTGGATTTCAAAGTCTCCCGACATCCAAGGCGTTGGCCCGGCCAAAGCACGCAAACTCTACAATGATTTTGGCCCGAAACTCATTGAGATTATTGAAAATCGCGATGTGCATACCCTTTCCAAGACAGTTTCCCAAGAGGTGGCTGAGCGAATTATTCAAGCTTTTGAAAAGACTTGCATCGGAGAGACTCTTTTATGGCTTGAGAGCAGCGGTATACCCCGTCGAACTGGTCAGCTTGTAATTGGTTTTTTGGATAGAGAAGCAACAGCCAAAATCGAAAGCAACCCTTATCGACTGGTAAGTTTTGGCGCTGACTGGACGTCTGTAGACAATCTTGCGACCTCACGATTTAACGTTGCTCAGGACGACCCCAGACGGCTTGATGCGGCTATTGAAGAAGTGTTGTACAAAGGATTCAGCGAGGGGCATACCTGCCTGCCAAAATCAGTTTTGGAGAGCCGTCTCAAACGGCTTCTCGGCAACGCAAAACTCAGTCGTCAAGCTTTGGAGCTTGAATCCGAGAGCTATCGGATAGTGGACGGCAATCTTTACCAACCTATAGGGGCGCACATAATCGAGCATTCCGTTGCTGAAAAGATTCAAGCCCTGCTAACGAATTCCTCTCACGATCACCTCTCGGTTTTCAAAAAAGTCTTTAGCGAAAACGCAGTACTGGATACGTTGAAAGACTATGAGCGCAGCAACGGGATAGCCCTGTCCGATGCTCAGCGAGACGCTGTTTTATGCGCAATTACTCAAAATTTTAGCCTGATTTTTGGCGGGGCTGGAACAGGCAAAACGACTGTTCTCAAAGCGATCTATGCAGTCTTTGATGCCCTCCTTCCGGGTCTAACAATCTACCAGGTGGCACTGGCTGGAAGAGCTGCACAGCGCATGACAGAAGCTACCGAAAGACCAAGCATGACAATTGCAAGGTTCATTCAGAGCTTTGACGAAACACAACTGGGCAATGGCACACTATTAGTCATCGACGAAGGCTCAATGATCGATATCCTGTTGGCTCACCGTCTTTTGAGGCAAATCCCATCAGGAACAAGAGTTATCCTCGTTGGCGACCCATCACAATTGCCCCCCATTGGGCCTGGGCTGGTTTTACACACACTTCATGGCCTTTCGGCCATACCGCAAACAGAATTAAAAGTTGTCAAAAGACAGACCGAATCTACGGGTATTCCTCTGGTTGCCAACGCGGTCAGACATCATGAGATCCCAGTTTTTAGGGGGTTCAAAGGGATGGGGGTCGGAGTGCATTTTGTAGAGTGTGGGGAAGCAAAGATCGATGAAGTAACACTATCGCTTTACGAGACGCTTGGCGGCACTGGAAAAGACAACAATATCAAAATCTTATGCGCCACAAAGTCGGGAGCGGGAGGCACAATTAATACAAATGCACGTTTCCACAATCATTTTAGTTGCCGAACCGAGCCTGTAAGGGTTTACGACCAACGCTACGGTATCATTGAAGCTAAAACCTATGAAGGCCTCACAATCTATGCTGGGGATCTTGTCCTTGCCACAAAGAATGACTACTCAACTGGATTGAGAAATGGGTCATTGGGTCGAATCAAAACCACTTTCAAATCTGTAGAAACCCCTGATACCGAATGCTGTATAGCGGAATTCGATGGAGAAGAAATTGCACTCACATCCAGCCAAGTCGAAACCCTTGTTCACGCCTACGGGATAACAATTCACAAAAGCCAGGGCTCCCAATTCGAGCGCGTAATAATTCCTGTTCGGCGCTCACGCTTGCTCGATCAAACTTTGATTTATACGGCCATAACTAGGGGTGTTGAGCAAGTTGTATTGGTTGGAGACCGCGAAGCGGCGGACGCCGCTATTCGGAATCCGCCATCCTCATCCAGACGGAAGACGACCCTCAGAGAAATCTTGAATGACGCCTTGGATACAGGCTCGCAGTAACTTACTAACTTACTAACTTACTAACTTACTAACTTACTAACTTACTAACTTACTAACTTACTAACTTACTAACTTACTAACTTACTAACTTACTAACTTATTCTCGGCAGTTTTGATCTGGAGCATCGATTAACATGAGAAAGCCAACGTTCACTGACGAAGACATCATTAGTGCGGGCAAAAGGCTGAAAGCCGAAAATAAACCTGTCACAGCAAACGCAATCAAACTCCTACTCGGTGGAGGAAACCCTACCCGAATCAGAACGGTATGGGATCGCTATGTTGTTGACTCTGAGTCGCCCGAACCAGAATCATCGACGCTCAATGATGGCGAGCTTGACACGGAAGGAATGCTTATGTTGCTCCTTAGGCATTCCGTGGATCAGGCGGCCTCTAAAACAGAAACTGTCTTTGAGTTACTCCTCAGCGAGCTAAAAACATCAATAGGGCGTGAATTTGAACAAGAGGTCACTAGACAAACGAATAGCCTGGCGTTTGAAAATGGTGAACTTAAAGCCGACCTCAAGTATTCGAAGCGAAGGATTACTCAGCTGGAGGAGCTTAGAGAGGATGAGCAAAAGCAGTTAAGGGAGATGGCCAGGGAGAAGGAAAAACTCGAAGAAACAGTTGAACGTTTGACCAATCAACTAAAGGAACTTCAAGAAGAGCGGGCCAAACTCCCACGCCATTAACTTACTAAGTTACTAACTTACTAACTAACTTGCTGTCCTGGCACAGACAACCTACCCTGGTATTTCTCGACGCGGAGCGAAGAGGACCCACAATAGTCTTCTAATTCCTAGCCCGAGTTTCTCATGCGGCATAAAATGAAGCGGATGAAAGTGCTATAGTTTCAAAACTTTACACCTTCACCAAAGCACCAACAGCCGCTTCCAAAATGGTGAGTGAAAAACTGACCTTCTCGCCACTCGTTCGCCGTAAAATTGAAGCCGGTTTCTCCGGTGGTCATATCACCTCCGGTGCCAGTTTTCTTCAGTAAATCGTTTCTTTATGTACATCGTAATTTCTGATAATTCATAGCACTAACATCACCTTGAGTTAGGAAGGAAGGGTTGGTCAATTATTATCGCCCCCACAATCCAATGTATGCAGCCGTAATCGCTACGGCAATAGCTTCAGCTTCCTGTTCGCAGGACAACATCAAGGGAGGTTTTTTCTGGTTTTCTATCGTTTCCTTAAGGAAGGCTCGAACCTTTGACATTTTTTTGTCATTTCTTATATATTTTTTAAACTTTTCTACTTCGTACTCTATAGAGTTCGGGCTATGTACTTTTTTGCTCGTATCGCTGTCAGGACAAACATTCGCAGCTGGAGTGTACTTTTCTGATTCTCCATCATCCTTTATCCTTAAAAAGATGCTATATTTCTCCAGCCCCTGTATCCTCGCACCGAAATATTCAACACCATTATTCTCAATTTGAACTTCCGCCATAGTCACTAACCTATCATCCATCTGTAACTGCCGAGTCTTCGCTATCCACTTTCTGTCGGAACATCCATAAAAAAGAATATTGCCTTCTCTAAAGGCTTCACGCAGGGTTAGGTCGCACTTATCAGATCCGTTTCTAGAAATCCTGATGAATGGCATATCTCCATATATTCCAATTATATTTCCATAGTTCCTTAGCCTAACAACCACATTATGCAATTCACCAACACTAAGAGAGTGCGCGTATTCTGACTCATGCTTCGGAATCCGAACCGTAAAATCTGATATATATGATTCTGAATTAACGCACCGAAAAGTTGCGTGATACCCTTTTCCTAGCGGTAGATCGGTTACGTCAACAACTATACCTTTAAGGGGTATGACTTTATTTTCGTATTCCCTCCATTCCTTTTTTTTCTGTAAATCGGTTAAGCCATCGCCAGAAAACATGCTACTAAGTTTTTTGCAGCTTGTTTTTGGAGCGAATTCCTGGCCAGGATAGATCAAACCGTCCAGTGCTTCGTCTATCCACTCATAGTCGGTCTGTATATCAATTGCCTTCTTGCTCGGGTTCTGGCCATTAGCAGTTTCAGCAAAGCCAAGCACAACGCAAAACAACAGAGATGATGTAATTATGTGTTTTACTGCTATCACCGTATTTATTCCTCTTTTTACCTACGCGTCTAAAAACCAATCAGTTTGGTTATTAGCACGCAGCTGGACGGCACCTAACTGTGATCGCCATAACTTTAAAGGCACTGTATATATTTGCAGCCAGAATTTCTTCGCAGGCATCCCCGATGCTTTTACAAACTTCCCTTACGCCAAAGCTGTCGGCTAACGAAAATTACCAGTTCTTTAGTCGTGGATTCAACCAATAACTGGCAGGACGGCGACAAGCAGTTCAATCAAAGTAGATGCTTGATTACAGTTGCTCAGTGCTATTCTGATAACGTTCTTTTTTCGTTGCACAGAAATCCCCGCCCGTTGCGTCTGGCCTCTATGCCATTTACGACGGCACTCTTCGGGAAAAGCCTGGAACCATGCCGACTCCCGAGCCTTTGGCATGAGAGAATATAACTTTACCACCCGTAAACAACGAGCGACATAGCCACACTGCCCCTCCGGTGGCAACCATTCGTGAGGCCCTTTAGCGCCCTTACCACGATTCAGGCTTGCACCGACCGATAGCAGAGTCACATGGTCATTGGCCCTGGGCCAGACTACCATAACATTCGGACTGGCACGGGGAGGAAGAATTATGGGTAATTTCGAAGGGGACCCTTATCCAGACGACCCAGAACGAATTTTTGATGAGATTTGCAGTGCGTGGTCGCTGTCTGATGAAGAGCGTCAGAAACTGCGTCAGAGAGCCCTTGAACGTGAAAGTATTGAGGGGTATCTCGACATCTCACGAATCTATCGCGCACTCCATGCAATCTTTGCAGACTGCGAAGAGGGTCGTGCTGATGGTTGGGTTAGGCGTGCTAACCGCCGCTATGAAGGGGCATCTGCTCTACAGCATATGATCGACAGACCCAGCGGTATTTCGGAAGTTCGGGGGTACGTAATGAGTCAGATAGTGGGGTGATCAGTATGAATAGAAAGCCTACGCTCCAAGAGCTTCGCGAGTGTAAGTTCGCCGAAACCGATAAGGTAAACAGCCTGATAAGAGAAGGCGGTGAGGAGCTTCGACGTGCAATCGAATCTTCGCAGCGCGTTTGGGCCGATTTCATACCCACTCCTGAACGAAAGCTTGAGATACTCAAAAAGCGCATTGAGCAATCTGTGCGTGAGAGAGCTGCTCGACGCGAAGAGTGCGAGCGTAATCAATTGCGGAGAATTGAACGAAAGCAGCGCTTGGCTGCTGAGCTTCGGTGCGGTGATGATGAGTCACTCGGAGACAATCGACAAGCTGACTCATAAACGAACTATCGTTTCTAGAATCAGGTCCCCGAACGGACTGATATGGCGGCAGATGGTTAAAAAAGGTGCGTTTCGGTGTCGGAAATGAAGATGGAGGTTTGGATTACTTACTGACCAATCAATAAGTCCAGTCCTCATGAGCCAAAGGCTCGCTCTTCAGAATATCCCTACTTCGCCTCCAGCTTGGAAGCAGCTGATCCATCATACGGACAAAGCGTTCGTTGTGATGGCGCTCGTGCAGATGAGTAAGTTCGTGAACCAGTATGTACTCCAGGCACTCTGGAGATTTTTTGATGAGTTCGAGATTGAGCCAGACCCTGGCTGCCGAGGTATTGCAGCTGCCCCACTTGGTTTTCATACGCCTGATGCCCCAATCGCGCAAAGGCTTGCCTATCTTTGGTAACCATTTGTCCAACAAGGCACTGACCTCAGCTCTCATCTCTTGTCGATACCAGCGATCCATCGCTATGTATCTACCTTTCTCAGATGTGCCCGGATTAATGAACAACTTGAGCTTAGCATTGGACCGAAGTTCTACAATATGAGGACCGGTGCGTTCGACAACGTCGAGGATGTAGCGACGCCCCCTGAAATAGTGACTTTCACCGGTAACGTAACAACGTCGTGTTTGTCTGGGCTGCTTTTTGAATTGTTCTTGCTGTCGTTTAATCCAAGGCAAGCGCGAAATTATCGCCAGGCGGGCGCTGTCATCTGAAACGTGGGATGGGACGGAAATGCGTACCACACCCTCAGGAGGATATACACCAAGGTGAAGGTTTTTAATGTTCTTTCGGACAACCTCTACTGGGATATCCGAGACCATAATAACGCGCCTATCGGTACTCATATTGGTTTTTCACCAGTTCAACAATTTCTTCTAGACGGCCGTCGTTAGCAAGCTCCTGACTGATTGCGCCCGCCACCTCACGCTCTTTGATGCGGTTACCGATCCAATCAGCTTTTTTGGTATTGCGTACTGCTGTATCAATTCGCAGAACGAGATTTTCATCCTGACCAA
>Ga0209075_1003531_pt1 | contig 12937 bp, 11 predicted proteins | sample Stecom2011_FD_187523 | JGI IMG/M metagenome (GOLD analysis project Ga0209075, IMG submission 187523) | Agricultural soil microbial communities from Utah to study Nitrogen management - Steer compost 2011 (SPAdes) (version 2) | ecosystem: Environmental > Terrestrial > Soil > Agricultural land... | reverse complement strand
TGTCGGGATGAGAAGATTCGAACTTCCGACCCCCCGCCCCCCAGACGGGTACTCTAACCGGACTGAGCTACATCCCGAGCTCTATTGTCTTTCTGATTAAGACGGGGCAAAGATAAAAACTTTTAGCTATCCAGCCAACGCCTTTCCCGATAAAAAAATCAAAAAAATTAAGGGCTGTCAACCATTTCGGGGCTAATACTGTTTAAATCAACAACAAGTCACCACGCCATCTGCACCAAATTTCTACACCTGACCCAACCCGCCTCAACACTTCAAGTGCCCAAAGGCACATTTGGGCTGCAATATTCAACCAAAATGGCCCTTTCAGCGTCACAACTGTATAAAAAGCACTATTTTTGTAAGGTAAGCGCAACCGTAAGGCAAAGCAATACATCATATAATAATAAGAAACTCGACAAAACAGCATGTTGCATAAAACACCTCCCGCCGAAGAAGCCCTACTGCTGAATGGCCTCAAGAGAGGAGAAGAACGTTTTTACCGTATGCTGTTCGACCGTTACTATCAGCCGCTGGTCGTGTATGCCAACCGCATGTTGCTCGATATCGACCTGGCCCGTTCCGTGGTGCAGGACGTATTTGTGCTGATTTTCGACAAAAGAGAAGATCTCGACATCCACACCAGCTTCAACGCCCACCTTTATCAAAGCGTAAAAAATCGTTGCCTCAACGAAATTAAGCGCGAGAAGATGAAAGACGGACACCACGAAATCATCCTGAAAAGCAGCGATGGCTATACTGAGGCTGCAGACGAACTGGAACTCAACGACCTCCAACACATCATCGACCAGACCGTGGCCGGTCTGCCCGAACAATGCCGGCGCATCTTTGTAATGAGCAGGCATGAGGGACTCAGCAACCAGGACATTGCCGATCAGCTGCAACTTTCAAAACGCACCGTTGAAACACAAATAAGTAAGGCACTCAGGCGACTGCGCGAAGAATTGGCGCAACACCAGATTCTGCCTGCTTTACTGGCCTCTCTATTGGTCCTTTTCCAATAATTTTATACGGGCACGATACGTGCAGCACCATTTTCGATTGTCCTATTTAGGACGAACGGTTATTTTAACCATCTAAAGCAAGTATTATGGAATTCCTGTTACAACTGATTTCAGAAATGTTTGGCACGCTTCCCGAAGAGCAACAGCCCAGTCCCGTTGAAACACTGGCAGCCGACCAGCAAAAAGCCGCTCAGGAAGGCCTCACCGCCAATGCCGAGACCATGGCCGAAGAAGCACCCAATATCTTCTCGGTTGTTCAGTTTCGTTAGTAGTATCCTAATATTGCAGAATGAAACCTGTAGACCATAACAACGACGATTTACTCCTGCGTTACCTCAGCGGCAGCTGTAGTGCCGGGGAACGCGAAGAGGTAGAATTGAAGTTAAAGACCGACGGCGCTTTCAAACAAAGCTACCAGGAGTACCGCTTCATTTGGGAACAGTCGGCCCTTTCTGCTTCGACCAAAGAGGCCGATTGGCAAACCCTGCGTCAACGAATGGGCTTTGTAAAAACCACCTACCAAAGTCCGATGCGCTTCTTAATGCGTATTGCAGCAGTAGCCCTGGTGTTTTTGACAGTTTCATCGGGCTTGTACCTGTATTGGAACGTTCCCGGCTATGGCCGCTGGGTGGTATTTGAAACCGGCGCCACAGCAGACTCCCTGGTGCTGCCCGATGCCAGCATCGTATTTCTGAACCGGAACTCCTCCTTAAAATTCAAATCCGCCTTTGGCCAAAACGAGCGCTACGTCGCCCTCGACGGAGAAGGCTATTTTGAAGTACGTCCCGACTTAAACAAGCCCTTTAGTGTAGATGCCGGTCCCGTCACCGTCAAAGTCGTCGGAACCGCCTTCCACCTGAACAACAACAGCGATGTGGTAGAATTGAACGTTACCGAAGGCAGCGTAAGTCTTTCGAACAAACGCGAATCAACCATCGTCAACCAGGGCGAGTGGGCACTTGCCGGTGCCCGGGTTCTTGGAAAAGGACAGGTCACCAGCCAAAACTTTTTGTCCTGGAAAACAGGGGAACTCGACTTCGACAAAGCTTCACTCAGTGAAATTGCCGCTGCACTTACCCGCCACTTCCCGGAAATCAAGTCCTTCCGCATAGAAGAAGGCAGCGAAGTATTGGTCACCACCCACTTCAAAAACGAAAGCCTGGAGATGATTACCAACGAGCTGCAGGTACACTTTCAAAAAAACTTTGCACTGAACAATGGTGTTTTAATTATCTCTAACTAATTTAGGGGGGTTGATTGTTAAACGCCCCCCGATTGAAAACAGAGATAAAAAATATCATCAACATACTACTTGGGGTTGTTCTGTTATTCGGAGCAACCTCTTTTTCATTGCTGGCTCAGGAGGACCCCACGCCTACAGTCACCCTCCAATCCACCCGGGGCAGCACCCGACAGCTCATCGAAGAACTGGAAAAGGCATCGGGGTGGACCATCAGCTACAGCAACCGCATGTGCCTGAAGGAAGTACACCGGCAGCAAAAAAGCACCCAAAGCCTGCTGCAGCATCTCAATGAGCTGTTTGCCGACTGTCCCTTCGCCCATACGGTGCGCGACCAGCGCATCGTTTTACGTCCCCTGAATCCCGATGAATACAGCTACCGGGTGAGCGGCTTTGTCGTTGACCGGCAAAGCGGTGAAACCCTTCCGGCCGCCAACATTTACGACCCACAGACCGGAAAAGGAACCGTCAGCAACAGCTTCGGCTACTTTTCACTCCAACTGCCTGTGGGCGTACATCGACTCAGGGCTTCCTACGTCGGCTACAGCGGACAGACAGCCGAACTGAATTTAAGGGCCGACACGGTGATGAATTTCCGTCTGCAAGGCACCCTCCTCCTTAGCGAAATTCAAGTAGAAGCCCCTCGTCCACGCGATTTGCGCTATACCACCCCCATGGGCTCCACCCTCATACCGGTACAGGAAATTCGTCAGACCCCAGCCCTTTTGGGGGAAACCGATTTGGTAAAAAACATTCAAATGCTGCCCGGCATTCAGGGTGGAAGTGAAGGTTTCAGCGGCCTCTATGTAAGGGGCGGGGGGCCCGACCAGAACCTCATTTTGCTAGACGATGTTCCTGTTTATAACATCGGACACCTCCTGGGCTTCTTTTCCATTTTCAATGCCGATGCAGTAAAGCACGCCGAAGTCTACAAAGGCGCCTTTCCGGCACGTTATGGGGGACGCCTCTCCTCGGTCATCGACATTCGCATGTTCGAGGGCAACAACGACAAACTGCAAGGCACCCTCAACCTGGGTTTGTTGTCGTCGGGACTAAGTCTCGACGGCCCCGTAAAAAAAGACGTTTCCGGCTTTGCCCTTTCCTTCCGGCGCACCTACCTCGACCTGATAGCCGAACTGGCGCAACGAGGCAACGACGAAAGCACCAATTACTACTTCTTCGACCTCAACGGCAAATACAACCACCGCATCAACGAACGGCACCGCCTCTATCTGAACTTTTACTGGGGACGCGACAAGTACTTTACCAACTACAACTTTCAACGTCCCGATGATGCCGGAAACAATGGTGTGGGCCAGGGTACGCTCAGCGACCAAAACGACGCAGGATGGGGCAACCTGGTAACGGGACTGCGCTGGAACTACCTCATCAACCCAAAACTCTTTGCCAATGTCACAGGCACCTATTCCGATTACCGCTTCTTTATTGGTGTGCAACGCAACAACCGCATCGAAAACAACTGGGATTCCTTTGAACAACGCTATATGAGCGGCATACGCGATTACGGACTCAAGGTCGACTTCGACTATTATCCGCGGAACAACCACCTGATCAAATTTGGACTCGGGGCAATTCGGCACGACTTCAATCCGGGTATCGATGTGATACAGGAAGACAGCAGTTCAGAAGGTCAGGTAGAAACCACCATCGGAGAAATTAATCTCACAGGATGGGAAAGCCACTTTTACCTGGAGGACGAATGGACTTTCCGGGAAAAACTCCGTATCAATGCCGGATTGCGCACCGTCATTTTTTCGGGCGGCCAGGAAAACTACCACTCCATTGAGCCCCGACTGGGGCTCAATTACCGGCTCAGCACCACCAGTTCGCTGCGTGCCGGATACACACGCATGTCCCAATACATTCACCTGGTCAGTTCCTCCAACGTAGCCCTGCCTACCGACCTATGGCTGCCGGTGACCGACCGCATCCCCCCGCAAAGTTCCGTTCAATACAATTTGGGCCTTAACCACTACCTGAGTAAGGACGGAATGTACAGCTTAAACCTCGACCTTTACTACAAAGAGCTTGACCATCTGCTGCACTACAAAGAAAGCACCGGATTTTTCGATTACAGCACCGATTGGGAAGACAAACTGACCAGTGGCTATGGCGAATCCTATGGTCTCGAACTGCTCCTGCGCAAAACCCAGGGCGCACTCACCGGATGGGCCGGCTATACCCTGGCCAAAACCACCAATACCTACCCCCAACTGAACAAGGGACAAGCCTTTCCTGCAAGGTTCGACCGGCGACACGACTTCAATCTTTCGCTGAGCTACCGCTTTAGTGAACGGACCGACGGGGGACTCATGTGGCAGTACGGCAGCGGCACCCCGGTCACCCTGCCGGTAGAAAAATACTACGCCCCCGACTATCCCCACCTTCAAGCATCCGGTCAGGGCGGCTTCTCCGAAAATGCCACCGCCATCAACGGCCTGCGCATGCCGGCCTTTCACCGTCTCGACATCGGCTTCAATTTTTACAAACAACGAACAAGAACCCAGCGCATCTGGAGTGTGGGACTCATCAACGTTTACGGGCGTCAAAACCCCTTTGTACTGTATTTTGCCGACAACAGCAGCAGCGACGCCGGAGCCGCCACACGTCAGCTCAAACAACTCAGTCTCTTCCCCTTCCCCATCCCCTACTTCAAGTACACCCTAAAATTCTGATTAAAATCAGTACGACAAGCATTTAGGATAACCTACTCCTTTTATAGGAATTTGCAATGCCCCATAAATTCAAGTGATTAAAAAGATTTGTCTTAATCGATATAATTTTGAACATTTGCTCATAACAAAACACACACATTCAATTCATCGTTAACCTATAAATTAAATGATCATGGAAGAGACAAAACAAGAAGTGTACGCCATGCCACGCATTGGCGACCCGGCACCTGAGTTTACCGCAGAAACCACCCAGGGCATCATCAATTTCCCGGGCGACTACAAAGGCAAGTGGGTCATTCTGTTCAGTCACCCCGCCGACTTCACCCCCGTGTGTACCTCCGAGTTCATGACCTTTGCCACCATGCAGAACGACTTTAAGGAACTCAACACCGAACTGGTGGGTCTGTCGGTCGACGGCCTCTACAGCCACATCGCCTGGTTGCGCACCATCAAAGAAAAAATCGAATACAAAGGCATGAAGGACGTAGAAGTCACCTTCCCCCTGATCGAAGACATCACCATGGAAGTATCGTCCAAATACGGCATGATACAGCCCGGTGAGAGCAACACCAAAGCCGTACGCGCCGTCTTCATCATCGATCCCGAAGCCAAAATCCGCACCATCATCTACTATCCCCTGTCCATGGGCCGCAACTTCGACGAGCTTAAGCGCGCCGTTATTGCCCTGCAGACCGCCGACGCCTTCAACATTGCCACCCCGGCCGACTGGCGTCCGGGCGACGATGTAATTGTACCCACCGCCGGCAGCTGTGGAACCGCCCAAAACCGCATGGAAGGAAAAGAAGGTGAAATGAAGTGCTACGACTGGTTCTTCTGCACCAAACCTTTGGCTAAGGAAGAAGTCTTCAAGAAGATTCAGAAGAAATAGCAAAAGAATAATCTCCTGCAGCAGGCCATTTCAAAACAGAAAGACCGGCAAGAGCGCAACTTTTGACTATCAGATTAAAACCCTCCGACCCCGGAGGGTTTTTTCGTACCTTTATCCTGCTAAAACCTAAAGAAAATGAAAATCACCCTGCTCATCGACAACGAAGCCCACCCCCAACAAGCCCGGCTTCACCACGAACACGGCCTCAGCATGTACTTCCAGGCCGACGGCCTCCACTGGCTGCTCGACACCGGCAACAGTCCCCTCTTCATCGAAAACGCCCAAAAACTGGGCATTAAGCTGGAGGACATCGATTACGTTTTCCTATCCCACGGACACAAAGACCATAGTGGGGGACTCGAAGCCTTTTTGCAGATAAACAGCAAGGCCACCGTACTGATATCCGAGCAGGTACGCCACAAAAAATACTACAGCTACCGGCACGAAAGTCCCCGCGACATCACCCTCCAGCACCAGGTACTCGAACAATACGCCCCGAGAGTACGCTACATCAAGCAAAGCCAATGGCTCAGCGACAAGCTGGCCCTGGTCACCCACCTGCCCCAAAACCACCCCCAACCCCGGGCCAACAGCACCCTCTACGCCCAGGATGGAGACGGCAAACGCCTGCCAGACACCTTCGATCACGAAATGGCACTGGCCGTAAAAGAAGGTGACGGACTCATCGTATTCTCCGGCTGCGCCCACAACGGACTCCTCAACACCATTGAAGCCTGCAGCGCCTATTGCAAGACCAACAAAATCAAAGCCTGCATAGGCGGAGCCCACCTCCCCAACAAAACCGAGAGCAGCGCCTGGGAGCTGAACGAAGAAATCCGCGACCTCGGCCGCGGATTACTAAAAACTTATCCTGAAATGCAACTCATCACCGGACATTGCACCGGCAAGCACGCCCAAGGCCTGTTAAAAGAAGTCATGCAACAACAAGTACAAACCTTTTACAGCGGCTGCACGCTGGAGGTATAAACCTTCAAACAAATTCATCCGGCGCAAAAAACCTCGTCAGTCGCCGGCTGGTTGGTGGCGGTCCGACTTAAGCCTCCACCTTGTAAATGATCTCCCCACCCCGTTCAATAGCTGCCTGATTCATCGGCAGCAAACGGTGGTGGCGCTCAGGCAAAGACTTTTTGAGGCCCAGCATCACATTATCCAGACTCACCAAAGGCTTGATCTTTAAATAACCGCCCAACACAATCATGTTGAAAGTCTTCGGACTCTGCATACGGGCTGCCTCCTCAGCCGCATCCACCCGATACACCTGAATGTCCTTGCGCTCAGGATGACGGGTAATCCCGTTGCCATCGTAAACCAGCACTCCGCCCGGCTTAACAAAAGGCTCAAACTTATCCATCGACTGCTGGTTCAGAATAATCGCCGTATCGTACATTTTCAAAATCGGCGAACTGATGCGACTGTCGCTCAAAATAACCGTAACATTGGCCGTTCCACCGCGCATTTCCGGACCATAAGAAGGCATCCACGACACCTCCATATCCTGCATCACACCCGAGTAAGCCAAAATTTTACCCATCGACAGCACCCCTTGTCCCCCAAAACCAGCTATAATAATTTCTTCATTCATAATAAACAGCGTTTGTCAATTACTACTTGTCCTTAATATCACCCAGCGGGTAAAAGGGAAACATATTCTCCACCATCCACTCATTGGCCTGCACCGGCGTCATCTTCCAACCCGAATTACAAGTCGAGACCACCTCAATAAAGGAAGTCCCCTTGTTCTCCTTCTGATTGTTGAAACCCTTAATCAGTGCCTTCTTGAGCTTGCGCACCGCCCCGGCCGTATGTGCCGCCTGGCGCGTCACATAACGCGTACCCGGCAAGGTAGCCACAATATCCGTCATACTTAAGGGATTACCATCCCGCTCCGGATCACGACCAAAAGGACAGGTCGATGCCGCCATGCCCTCCAGGGTAGTCGGTGCCATCTGGCCCCCCGTCATCCCGTAAATCCCGTTGTTGATGAACACCATCAAAATATTCTCACCCCGGTTACAGGCATGAATCGTTTCGGCCGTACCAATGGCTGCCAAATCGCCATCGCCCTGGTAAGTAAACACATACTTCTCAGGCAGCAGGCGCTTAATGCCCGTACCCAAAGCCGGCGCGCGACCATGCGCCGCCTCCTGCCAGTCAATATCAATGTAATTGTACAGCAACACCGAACAACCCACCGGCGTCACCCCAATGGTCTCCTGCTGCAAGCCCAACTCCTCAATCACCTCAGCAATCAAACGATTCACCACCCCGTGCGTACAACCGGGACAGTAGTGCATCGGCTTCTCGGTCAGGAGACTGCTTTTCTGATAAACCAGATTTTCCGGCTTAATGATATCCTTAATTGAAACTTCCATAACCTTATCCTCCAATAATTTTGCGTTCCAGTGCTTCCACCACCTCTTCGGGCGAATGAACCACACCACCAACACGACCAAAATGCTCCACCTTAACCTTGCCTTCCACCGTCAGGCGAACATCCTCCACCATCTGCCCCTCACTCAGCTCCACCGAAAGAATGCCCTTCACATGGCCCAGCAAAGCCTGAATCTCACGCGTGGGAAAAGGAAACAAAGTAATCGGGCGTAAGAGGCCCACCTTAATGCCTTTGGCACGAGCCAACTCCATCGCCTTCTGACAAATACGGGCACTGGAACCATAGGCCACCAACAAATACTCGGCATCCTCACAATTGAATTGCTCGCAACGCACCTCCTCCTCCTGCATCTTCCGGTACTTATCCTGCAGTTTGTGGTTGAAGCGCTCAAAAGCATTCGGGTCCAACTCCACCGAAGTAATGATGTTGCGCTCCCGCTCCGCCGGTTTACCCATTGTGGCCCAGGGATGCATTTGTTTGATCTCCTCATTGGTCCAACGCTTCCTGTAAGGCTTCAACTCCACCTTCTCCATCATCTGACCAATCATTCCATCGCTCAAAATCAAGGCCGGATTCCGGTACTTGAAAGCCAGGTCAAAAGCCAACTCCACAAAATCGGCCATTTCCTGCACCGAAGCAGGCGCCAGAACAATCAACTTATAATCGCCATGACCGCCCCCCTTAACCGACTGAAAATAGTCGGACTGTGCAGGCTGAATGGTACCCAGGCCTGGTCCGCCCCGCACCACATTCACCACCACACAGGGCAACTCCGCCCCAGCCAGGTAAGTCAGTCCCTCCTGCATCAGGCTGATGCCGGGACTCGAAGAGGAAGTCATCACCTTTTTGCCACAACCGGCCCCTCCATACACCATATTGATCGAAGCAATTTCACTTTCGGCCTGCAGTACCACCATCCCGGTCGTTTCCCAGGGTTTCAGCAGCATCAAAGTCTCCATAACCTCCGACTGCGGCGTAATGGGATAGCCAAAATAGCCGTCCACTCCGCAGCGAATGGCTGCCTCGGCAATGGCCTCATTGCCTTTCATCAATCGGATATCTTTTTTATTATCCATAATTTATCTTTATCCGGTCCTTGCAGACCGACATTTAACCAAAAAACAACTGCCGGAAGCTTAAGCGGGCTCCGCCACCTTCATCCGGTACACAGTAATACAACTATCGGGACACACCATTGCACAATTGGAACAGCCCGTGCAAGCCTCCGGATTAACCATATAGGCATAATTGTATCCCTTGGCGTTTACCTCATCGGCCAGACCAATTACCTGGGTGGGACAAGCCTCCACGCAAAGGGAGCACCCTTTGCAGCTCACCATATCCACCACAATTGCACCTTTCATTTTTGCCATACTAACATTTTTAAATAACGGTCAACGAATTTAATCATAATCTGAGATTAAGTCACACAAAAACAGCATCCTGTACCTGCATACCCATGCAAACACAAGACAAGACAAAGGCACAGCGACAAATCTTTCAGTCACTTAGCCTTTTATTTATAACCATTCTGTTTTACAGACCATTCAGGTCTCAGGAACCTCAGTTTAGGCGCGCGCCGCAGCAAACAAGCGCAAACGCTCCTCCAGCACCGCCATGCGTTCAGAGCGCGTGTGCGACACACAAATACGCAGCCCTTCGGTACGCGAGCTGCCGGTTGTATCCAAAGTAATGGCACTGATGCCAAAGCGCAACAACTCCGCCAGCAGTTGTTCGCCCGTCATCCCCTTATGCGCCACCGTAAAATAAAAGCCATCTGCCAAAGAACGCCCCTCATCCTGGTCGTACACCAAGTGAAAGCCATACTTTAAAAAGAGCTGCTTCATTAGTCGTGCCCGCTCGCCATAAGGCTGCAAAGCACCCGTGAAATCATAAACCCCGTCGTTTACCGCCTTCAACACCGCAGCAACACCCCTTTGGGCCGAGTGACTCGCACCCGCTGTAGTCGCATACAAAGCCTCCTGCAAAAGTGCGGGACCAAAACGCGTACTCAAAAAGTGCGACGACAAGCCCGTGAATTCCCGGTCGAACAAAGCATCAGAAATCAGCACCGCGCCCAGGCGCTCCCCCGCATAACTAAAAATTTTCGAAGCCGAGAACAGCAACACATAATTGTCGGTGTACCGCGCCACCGACGACACAAAGGGCGGCACTCCGGGCCGACCAAAGTCCTCCCGAAAATCCATCCCAAAATATGCCAGATCTTCCAGCACCACCACATCGTACTTCGTGGCCAGTTCCCCAATAATCTCCAGCTCCTTGTCGGTCAGACAAATCCAGGCCGGATTATTCGGATTGCTGTATAAAAAAGTGCCGATATTACCCTGCTGCAAAAACTCCTCCAGCCTGGCACGCAGCCTATCCCCCCGGTAATCGTAAATATCAAAGTGGGCGTACTTCATACCCAGCACCCCCAGCTGACGCTTCTGCACCGGAAAACCCGGATCAATAAACAGCGTAGTATCTTTGGCCGGATCGCGCCGGTTGGCCACCATAAAAGCCAATAAGGAAGCATGCATGGCACCCACCGTAGGAATACAGCCGCGGGCCGGCAACTCCAGATTCATAAAAAGACGGGCAAAGCGCGACAATTCCTCCTTAAGCTCGGGAACCCCCTGAATGGGTGGATAAACACTGGCCACCCCCTCATGCAAGGCCGCCACTTGCGCAGTCACACCAACAGGCGCCGCCGGCAAGCCCGGCACCCCCATTTCGGTGCGAATGAAACCCTCGCCACAATAGTCCTGCAAGCCATCGGCCAACTGAACAATCTGACGAATAGAAGCCTGGGCCAGGGTCGAAATCCCCAGCTGCTTACGCAGCTTCAGTACCACCTCTTCTGCAATCGGAAATGCCCCCATACCGTCCGCTTAAAACAATTTTCGCTTATCAATAACCCGCCTGGCCTTACCCTCACTTCGTTCAAGAGTCTTAGGTTCTACCAGCTTCACATTCACCGATAAGCCCGTGGAACTTTCCACCTGGTGCTGAATCTTCTTTCGCAAATTTTGCAGCTCACCAATGGTATCGCTGTAAAAGCGGTCCTCCACCTCCACCTGCAATTCCAGGCTATCCAGGTTATTCACGCGATCTACCACCAACAAATAATGCGGAGTCGTCTCGTCCATCTCCAACAGCACACTCTCAATTTGCGAAGGAAACAGATTTACCCCACGAATAATCAACATATCGTCGCTGCGCCCCGTACACTTGTTCATCCTGACCAAAGTACGTCCACAGGCACATTTCTCAAAATTCAGGCGCGTCAAATCGCGCGTCCGGTAACGAATAATGGGCAAGCCCTCCTTGGTAATGGTCGAAAAAACCAACTCGCCCAACTCCCCCTCGGGCAAAACCTCCAAAGTCTCCGGATCAATAATCTCCGGAATAAAATGGTCTTCATTAATGTGCAAACCACACTGGTGCGGACATTCAAAAGAAACACCGGGACCAATGATCTCACTCAGGCCATAAATATCAATGGCCTTAATTTGCAAACGCTTCTCAATCTCCCGCCGCATATTCTCCGTCCACGGTTCTGCCCCAAAAACGCCGATGCGCAATTTCAAGTCCTCCCGCTTAATACCACTTTCCTCAATAGCCTCAGCCAGGTAAGCAGCATAAGAAGGCGTACAAGCCAGTACCGTACTGCCGAAATCCTCCATCAGCTGCAACTGTCGCCTGGTATTGCCCCCCGAAATAGGAATCACAGAAGCACCAATCTTTTCCCCGCCATAGTGTACGCCCAAACCACCGGTAAACAAACCATAGCCGTAGGCAATCTGAATAAAATCATTTTTGCCGGCACCCGCTGAAGTCAGCGTGCGCGCCATCACCTCCGACCAAATGCCGATATCGGATCTGGTATAGCCCACCACCGTAGGTTTTCCGGTGGTACCCGAAGAAGCATGTACCCGAATGATTTCACTCATAGGCACCGCAAACAAACCAAAAGGATAATTGTCGCGCAAATCCTGCTTCACCGTAAAAGGCAGCTTGCTCAAATCGTCTACCGACTTTATATGTTCGGGCCCCAAGCCCTGACTCTGCATCTTCTCCCGATAGTAAGGCACATTATAGTACACACGCTCCACCGCATCACGCAAACGCTCACTCTGTACCTGACGCATATCCTCCCGCGACATCGTTTCAAAATGCGGGTTCCAAATCTTATTGGTCATTATATTCACTTCAGATTAAAGGCTAAGGATCTTAAAACTTATACAAATCACTGGAACTGATCAATTCCAATTTATGACGCTGAAACTCCATCACCGCCTTTTCCGGCTTATCACAACGCAAGGCAATGAAGGACTTTTCGCCCACCGAAAAACCATACAGGTATTCAATACCAATTTCGGCAGCCGCCAAAATCTCTAAAGTCTTGGATAAGGCCCCGGGTGTATTGGGCGTAGCAAAGGAAATGATCTCACTCACATTCACCGAAAACAGCTTTCCCTTCAAGATTTCTCGTGCCCTGTCGGGGTCAGAAACAATCATACGCAGGATGCCAAACTCCGAAGTATCGGCCACACTGCAGGCCGAAACATTAATGTTGGCAGCACCCAAAACATCGAATACTTCGTGTAGTCTGCCCGCCTTATTCTCCAGAAAAACCGATAACTGTTTGATTATCATTAGCGTTCGTATTTTCAG
>Ga0209075_1003530_pt1 | contig 12938 bp, 7 predicted proteins | sample Stecom2011_FD_187523 | JGI IMG/M metagenome (GOLD analysis project Ga0209075, IMG submission 187523) | Agricultural soil microbial communities from Utah to study Nitrogen management - Steer compost 2011 (SPAdes) (version 2) | ecosystem: Environmental > Terrestrial > Soil > Agricultural land... | reverse complement strand
TAGGTCAATCCATAAAGAATCTTCTTCATTAACTTGCAAATCGCCCCTACAACCAAACAACATTCATAGCACCATTTTTCCATAATTTACCCCCATTCCTTTACAAGAATCGATTAAAATTACCCCCATTCTGTTACAAATGTTTAAAAATAAGTCTATATTTATAACAAATATGACTTTTAAAGTATGGTAATCGAAAGAAAACATAATCAATTTTTATTGGATTGGAAGAACCAAAAAAATCGTAAACCCCTTATATTAAGAGGTGCGCGTCAAGTTGGAAAAACAACTTTAATAAAACAGTTTTCGGAAAACTATACTCAATTCATCTCTCTGAATTTAGAAAAGCAACAAGATGCAGAGTATTTTAATCAATATACCGATGCAAAAACACTATTGAACGCTTTGCTTTTGGAGCGAAATATGAACAGCATAACTACGCATGAAACATTGCTTTTTATTGATGAAATCCAAGAAGTTCCAAAAGTCATTGCTTTGTTGCGTTATTTTTATGAAGAAATTCCAAATCTACATGTTGTTGCCGCCGGTTCGCTGCTAGAACATAGCTTAAGTAAAGTAAAATCGTTTCCTGTTGGAAGGGTACAATACCTCTATATATTTCCTTTGAATTTTCCTGAATTTTTGAGCGCCAATGGAATGTCGAGTTTATTGGAAAGGCTAGATATTATTCCAATAGACAAAGCAGCACATAATGTCGCAAAAGATTGGTTTCACAGGTATGCATTATATGGCGGAATGCCAGAAATAGTGAAAACATCATTGGAAGAGGAAAACATTCCATTACTTCCTAAAATTTATCAAGGTATTTGGTCAAGCTATGTTGATGATGTTCCTAAATATGCAAAAAATGATACATCACAAAAGGTCATTAAGCACATTATGCAAACCGCGCCAAGGTATGTTGATCAAAGGATTACTTTTCAAGGTTTTGGAGGTAGTAACTATAAATCAAGAGAAGTTGGGGAAAGCTTTCGGGCTTTAGATGATGCCAAAGTAATTCAGTTGATTTACCCATGTACATCTGTTGAATACCCAATCATGGAAGATTTTAAAAAAAGCCCAAGAATGCAATTTTTAGATACAGGATTATTAAATCATGCCTTAGGAATTCATCCACAACTCCTTTCAATAACAGATTTGAGCACAAGTTATAAAGGTGCGTTATTACCGCATTTAATTACACAAGAATTTATTTCTGTTCAAGAATATAAATTCAAAAAACCTAACTTTTGGGTGAGACAAAAACAAGGTGCTCAATCTGAAGTTGACCTAGTTTATTCATTTCAAGGACTTATTATTCCGATAGAGGTTAAGTCAGGAAAAATTGGGAAATTACGCTCGTTGCATCAATTTATTGAAAAAGCGCCGCATCCTTATGCTGTGAGAATGTATGGTGGAGAATTTAGCATTGAGGAACACAAAACACCTAAAGGAAAGAATTTTGTTTTAATGAATTTGCCTTACTATTTAGGCACATATCTAGATGAATATTTGGAGTATTTAATTAATAATTTCGAAAAAGAGAGTTGATTATTTTGTCAAAAATCATGATTATTGCGAACGATGTACGTATGGTTTTGGTTATACGCTTTGTAGGGACGATTTACAAATCTCCCTTACAAACCAACCCAACCAATCAAAGCCCAAACAACATCTCAACATCTTTCTTATCAAATGATTTCTTCTCTGTATCTACGCGAATAATATCGGCGGCAACGGTTTTCTTTTTGTCTTGCAATTGAACAATTTTTTCTTCGATGGTATCTTTACAAATCATGCGGTAGGCCATCACTTTTTTGTCTTGACCTATACGGTAACAACGGTCGATGGCTTGACTTTCAACAGCTGGATTCCACCAAGGATCGATTAAATAGACATAATCTGCTTCGGTGAGGTTTAATCCTGTTCCTCCGGCTTTTAAACTGATCAGGAATACACGAATTTCATCGTTGTTTTGAAAATTATTGACCCTTTCCTCACGGTTTCGGGTTTGTCCATCCAAATACTCGAAAAGAATCCCTTCTTGCTCTAATCGCTCTTTAACGAGCTGTAACATTCCTACGAATTGTGAAAAGACCAATATTTTGTGATTACTCACACGTTCTGTTAAATGTCGCACCAATTCGTCTAGCTTGGTAGATTCATTTCCATAATCTTTTTCTTTATCCGCAAGCGCAGTAGAATTACAAATCTGACGTAGTTTTGTTAATCCTTGGAGAATGTACATCTGAGATTTATTGATTCCCTCTTCTTTAATTTGATCCTGTAATTTTTGTCTGAAATGATCTTTAAAGTGATCATAAACCTTACGTTGTGCTTTCCCCATTTCACAGTAAATCACTACTTCAGTTTTTGTTGGAAGCTCTTTGGCTACTTGTGCTTTTGTTCGCCTCAGTAGGAAAGGATTTATCATTCTTGCCAACAAATCAGAAGTATATTCATCCTGGTCTTTGTCAATGGCTTCTGAAAATGTTGATTTGAAATGCTTGATGCTTCCGAAAATCCCTGGATTCAAAAAACTAAATTGACTGTACAAGTCGAAAGTGTTGTTTTCAATTGGAGTTCCTGTGAGTGCCAGTCTGTTTTTACTTTTCAATAATCTTACCGCTTTAAAACGCTGCGATTGAGGGTTTTTAATGGCCTGACTTTCATCGAGAACAACATAATTGTATTCAATCTCTTGATGTGTTTCCACATCTTTAATAATTGATCCATAAGTAGTTAAAACCACATCATGTTTTGGAATTTCTGTAATTAATTCATGTCTATTTGGACCAATAAAACTCAACACCTTTAAACCTGGAGCAAATTTTTCTAGTTCAGCAAGCCAGTTAAACATCAATGAAGTCGGAGCGACCACTAAATGGGGGAGGGCTGACTCTTTGTTTTCTAAGTTCTTTAAATACTGGAAGAAGGCAATCGTTTGAATGGTTTTACCCAATCCCATATCGTCCGCCAGACATCCGCCCAACTGATTTTCATGTAAGAAAACTAACCAATTCAATCCTTCTTTTTGGTAATCACGAAGCGTTGCTTTTATTCCTTTAGGTTTAGGAACAGATTTTAAGTCTTTTAGATTTTCTAAGCGCTTCTTTTTTTCATATAATTCTTGTAGAAACTTGGGTGTATTTGTTTCCTGTTCATACAATTCATCGATGATGTTAAACTGAAAATTTGAAATTTCTATCTTGTCTTTTTTAACTTGACCCAATTTAAAGTACTTCTTATACTTTTCAATCCATTCTTTGGGCAAAATTCCAATGGATCCGTCTTTCAATTCAACGTAATTACTTTGTTTGAGTATCGATTTTTGAATTTGCCTTAAATCTACAGATTGTCCACCAAATGAAACATCAATACTCATGTCAAACCAGTCAGTTCCAGAGCTTAAGCCAATTGAAAAAGTAGGTTTATTTAAATTATAACGAATTGATTGTAAGTTATTTAATCCGAATACACGGATGTTTTCATCCTTAAACTGATCGATTACATCCATTAGCCACATAGAATGCAAAGCCTCATCAATTGTTAGATAGAAATAGTTGGATTGATGTTCAAATTTTGGATGCAAAGCTTTAAATCCTTCAAGGAAATTGCTTTCCAGAACTTCATCCCTTTCAATATAGGTCATATTGGACTTATCTGCCCAAATTTTCTCTTTACTTTCTGGAGCAACAAGTGTTTCACCATATTGAACTAAGGGTTGCAAAACAACATAATCTCCATCCTCATCCGAGAGGTAAACATGCATTTCAATACTCGGTTTCTCAAGGGTTTTTGTCGATTTAATTCCAGAAAAATCTATTTCAAACACCTTAGAAAAAGGCTCAATGATGTTTGTTCTCAGTTCATCCAAACCATTATTGATAATATTCAATTGTGGTTTATTCACTGCACGCAACAAAGCAAATGCAATTTCTGGATTTTTAAGCACATAAAAAGAGTCATTAACTGCTATCCCAAAAGGTGTAATTAATAATTTATTTGAAGCTATACAATAGGTGTGATTATCTATATTTATCTTAAAATCAAGTTGATAGAACGGTTTTTTACTCACTATTTTTAGCACCGGTACAAGATCTTGATTATTGATTATCAACTCTTTAGTGTGTTTCTTAACGAGGGTTTTTCGACTTTTATGTAAATATATTGGTTGATAAGGGTGACTTTCTAAAATAGAAGAAAAGACCAGTATCATTTTTTTAATATTCTCTAAACTAAAATCAGAATTAGCTTCCTGAGCATAGAGCGCAGACAATTGAATACCCTTAGTGATTAAAGTCTGATATTTACTATCCTTAACAATAGATAGCGCATCGGTAAGATTATCTTCATCAACATGTCTAAACTTAGTCGTTAACTTAGTCTTCGTTTTATCTAATTTCCCAGTGAAAGGAAAAACATCAACAATCTTGTTTTTAAACTTTTCCATCCCAATTCCCACACCAAAATCAGCATTTTCTTCATTCATATTGGGCAAGAAGAAATCCTTTCTATCCTCCTTAAAAAACTGGAATACCGCATCATCAGTACCAACAATGTTGGACACCTTTTCTTTTACTTTAATTCCTTCTGTGGATATTTCCATTTCATAGAGCTCATCAAAATCAATCATTCCATTGAATTTAGAGGCTTCCATGGTGCGTTGTTTAAAGCGTTCCTCAAAATTTTCAGTGAAATAATCTTTACCAAATCGTTTAAAAAAACCTTTAAGAAACACCGTTTTATGGGCACATGGAAAAGGACTCTTACAAGAACATTTTAAAGCCAGTTTATCCGCTATTCTATCATATATAAGAGATAGTTCGAGCGCATCTCTAAAGTCGTCATACACCCCTTCAATTTTGTTTTTATTGATAGAAGAGAAGACCATAGGACTATAATAGTGCGATCGGTTACTAAATTCCATAGTATTTAACTCTTCAACATCTATAACCCCTTTGTTATGAGGTATATAAGTAATTGAAGAAATAAAAGGAACCTTCTCTACTTTCGGTGGTAGTTGAATCTTTTCATACTTAATCAATTCAATTAAATGCTTTATGGAAGCCACTTGATGTTTACAAATTCCAGAACCGTTATACGGACAACTACATGAGGTTTTGATGCTGTAATAGTTTCTTATATCTATAAAAACATCATAAGGTTCTACTTGAGAACCATTGCACTCAAACAAAAAGGTATGGTCTTTATTTAAGATTAAATGTGGAAAATAACTCGAGGCACGACTAATTACGTTCATGTCGGCATTATCGATAATAAAAGTTCTGAGTTTTTCTTTAATCATGGAAGGAAAGCTAAGCACCAGTTTAAATTAATAAGTGCTATAATTATTATACTTAATCTACGAAAATAGTTTCCAATTAAGATTTTTTTTGATAAATGAAGTGAAAATAATAATCAAAGGTACAAATTGATTTTTGTGGTGAGCTGATGTATTTTGTCAAAATCTGGGTCAAAATTAAAATTTCAGTGAATTTGTCAAAAAACACACTAAAAACACCCCTTTAAAATCTTCACATCTCCGTTTTTTGAATACCAATATTCACAATAGACAAAAAGAGGGCTAAAAAAGGCCTTAAAACACAAAAAACGAAGCTCTGTTCGTTTTTTTATCAATAAATAACCCTGAAACCTTTAAATATTCAATTTTGTATTATTTCTAGCTGTTTTTTTCAAAAACATAAACCTGACTTGAGTAGCCATATTTTTTCGCTTTCAAATTTGAAACCAAACCACGAAAAACACCTAATAAAGAAAAACGCTTTTTATATTTTTCAGAAAGCATGGAAACATAATAAGCATCATATTTCATAGGTATGACTTTTTTCAGATCGAAACCAAAATCCATAAGTAAACGAGATATATCGTTTTGTTTAAAATGATAGAGGTGACGCGGTACATCATAAGCAGCCCAATATTCTTTATAATAACGGGCATCATGTGAATTCATATTTGGAACAGCAATAAAAAGCTTTCCATTACTTTTTAGAATATCATGGATAACCTGCAAGTCTTTTCTTAGATCATAAACATGTTCTAAAACATGCCACATCGTAATTACATCGAAACTATTTTCTTCGATATTATAAAGTTCTTCTTGTGAACTGCTTCTTACATGGTTGTTTTTATGTGCAAAATCTCTAGCATCAGCATCAGGTTCTAAACCGATTCCTTTAAATCCATTTTCATTTGCTGTTTTGAGAAAGTGACCTGTACCAGAACCAATATCCAATAAGCTTTTTCCATCAGTTTCATTGCGGATCCATTTCACTTTTGCTTTTAAAGTAATTCCACGAACAGTATTATAAAGGTAATTGATCAATCCTTTATTGTTTGAACTGTGTGAAATATACTCATCAGATTTATAATATTCACCAATTTTATCAAGTGCTGGAATAGGATTCGTAAAATGAAATCCGCAGGAGTTACATTCAACAATCATAAATTTCTCCTTTGTAATCATGTGGTCTGTTACCTCAAGAAAATCTTTAAAATAAGTCTCCTTGCAAACTGGACAATTTCTAATGGTGTTCATTTTATATTTCTTTAAACTGTTTCACGTGAAACTATCGCCCCAAATATATCAAAAGTACATTCACATCACTGGGAGAAATCCCACTGATTCTAGATGCTTGTCCTATAGTACTTGGAGTAATAACAGAAAGTTTGTTCACTGCTTCAGCGCTTAAACTGCTCAATTTATCATATTCGATGTCGCTCGGTATTATAACATCCTCTAAACGATTCAGTTTATTAGCTACATCTTGTTCTCGGCTAATGTATCCTTCATATTTCAATTGAATCTCAACTTGTTCTAATACCGCTTTACTATAATCAGCGGTTAACTCAACTAACTTAGAGCTCATTTCCAACATCTCATTCATCCCTAAGTTAGGTCTAGTGATCAACTGAACTAATTTCACTTGTTGGGTAATAGGCGCTGATCCTAAATTAAGCAATACAGGATTAGCCTCTTCAGGCGTTACACCAATTTTAGTTAATTGTTTCTTCAAAAGCTTAACATCATCCATTTTTTTCTTGACCAATTCCATACGTTCGTCAGAAATCATTCCAATAACATGTGCAATAGGAGAGAGCCTTAAATCGGCGTTGTCTTGACGCAATAATATTCTATATTCAGCGCGAGATGTAAACATTCTGTATGGTTCTTCAGTCCCTTTTGTAATTAAATCATCAATTAAAACGGCAATATAGGCATCAGAACGATTCAAAATAAAAACTTCCTTTCCTTGAACCTTTCTTGCTGCATTTATTCCCGCCATTAAACCTTGACAAGCTGCTTCTTCATATCCAGTCGTCCCGTTAATTTGTCCAGCAAAATACAAACCTGATATTAACTTAGTTTCTAAAGTATGCTTTAATTGAGTAGGAGGGAAGTAATCATATTCTATGGCATAACCTGGTCTAAACATCTTCACGTTTTCAAAACCAGGAATGGTTTTCATGGCTTCCAATTGAACTTCTTCGGGTAGACTCGTGCTGAATCCATTCACATAGATTTCAATTGTTTTCCAACCTTCAGGCTCAACAAAAATCTGGTGTCTTTCACGCTCAGCAAATCGAGAAATTTTATCTTCTATACTCGGACAATATCTTGGACCTTTTGATTTAATAGAACCATTAAACATAGGACTGCGATCAAAACCTGTTCTTAAAATAGCATGTGTTTCCTCATTAGTATAAGTAACATGACAAGGTCTTTGGGTTTTTAAAGGCTGTGTTTCATCTGTAAAACTAAACTTACTGGTTACCTCATCACCAGCTTGAACTTCCATTTTAGTATAATCTAAAGAACGCCCATCGACTCTCGGAGGTGTACCTGTTTTCATTCGTCCAGACTCAAAACCCAGCTTCACCAAGTCTTCTGTAATCCCAGTTGAAGCACCTTCACCAGCACGACCACCGCCATACTGTTTTTCCCCTAAATGAATCATTCCATTCAAGAAAGTACCACTGGTTAATACAACTGTCTTACCAGTTATTTCCATTCCCATGCGGGTTTTAACACCAGTTACCACACCATCCTTGGTCGTGATTCCAACAACCATATCTTGCCAAAAATCAACATTAGGATTAGACTCTAACATTAATCTCCATTCCTCAGCAAAACGCATACGGTCATTCTGCGTTCGTGGAGACCACATCGCAGGACCTTTGCTCATATTGAGCATGCGGAACTGTATAGCCGTTTTGTCTGAAATAATTCCAGACCCTCCGCCTAAAGCATCAATTTCTCGTAGGATTTGTCCTTTGGCAACACCACCCATTGCGGGATTACAGGACATTTGGGCAATCGTATTCATATTCATTGTAACCACTAGGGTAGAAGCCCCAAGCTTCCCTGCTGAATTTGCGGCTTCACAACCAGCATGTCCAGCACCTACAACAATAACATCATAATCTCTTAGCATAACACTTTTGTTTCACGTGGAACAAAATTACAACAGTGAAAGGTAGTAATCCTCCTTTTTTCGCATTATTTCGATTTCTTTCTCGGATTTATCTCCATAACCACATAAATGAAGTAAACCGTGTACTAAAACACGGTTCAATTCTGTTTCACGTGAAACATTATATTGCTTAGCATTATCATCAACACGATCTATGCTAATCAATAAATCCCCACTAATAAAATTCATTTCGCTATAATCGAAAGTGATAATATCAGTATAGTAATCATGTTGTAAAAAAGATTTATTTTGCTCTAAAAGCCACTCGTCAGTTCCTAAAACTATGGTCAAATTACCGAGCGTTTTTTGCTCTTCACGAGCTACTTGTTCATACCAATTTTGAACATAATAAAGCTTAAGTTCGGGTACGTCTAAAAACTGAAATTCAATCATTTTAAGGTAACAAACGTAAGTACAGCTTTAGCACCTTTGTCTTCAAAAGAAACATCATCGGCTAAGGACTTCATGAGAAATATTCCACGCCCACTTTCTTTTTCAATATTTTCAGGAGCGGTCGGGTCGGGGAGGTTGTCAAAAGCAAACCCATCACCATTATCAGCAATGGTAAACTTTAGTTCTTTATCATTACGGTGAATAGCAATCGTTACAGTCTTTGAAGCATCCTCCATATTTCCGTGTTGAATTGCATTGTTCACAGCCTCCGTCACAGCGATTAAAATATTTCCATAATGATCCTCGTGAATATGATAATCACGACAAACATCATCTATTAATGATTCTGCAATCCTTAAATTTTTAAGGTCCGAAGGGAAGGATACGGACTCAATTTCTTTATAACTTGTTTCCATCAAAACTATAATTATCAGGACTGAGTTTGTACCAAAAAGTTAATTTACATTCAAAAAATAAGCGTTCGCTTTCTCTTTGTAGTACTTACTAAATGACGGATCTAGTGTACGCAATAACTCAATCTGTTTTTCTTTCTGATTCTTATACTCTAAAAACTCAATTTGGTTACCAATATTTTCATCTTTTCCTGATTTACTTTCTCTTTCTTCATCCAGACCTCTTTCGCGAATCGCATTTTCACTTTCTAAAAGGCGCGTCAAAATCTCTTGTTGACGATCAATTAATTCAGAACTCCAGTTCTTGTTAATCAAATCTTCTTCTTGTTTTTCTAATTCTTTAAGAAGATCATTAAGCTTGTTTCCCTCACCACTTCCATCCTTGTTCATTTGCTCTTTAAGCTCCTGAAGTTTCTTTTGAAGCGCTCCTTGTTCAGCGGCCATTTTTGCAGCTTGCTGAGATGACATCGGTAACATACCACCAGGTTTTTCTCCAGGTTTTTGACCTCCGGGATTATTCCCTTTTTTCATTTGCTCCAATTGTTTTTTAATCATCTCCTTCATTCCCTCCATATCTCCAGGACTTCCTTGACCAGGTTTTCCTTGACCAGGTTTGCTGCATGATCCCTTTCCAGATTTTTTACTTTGCATATCTTGTTGCGCACTTTCTAAAGCTTCATTTAAAAACAAAGCAAGGTTGTTTATACCCGTCATTGCGAACTGTTGCTTTGTGGCTAATTGTCGACTTTCTCGTTCTCCAATATGAGAAGGAATGTAGCGGTATTGCTTTTCTATTTCGTTTAATTCCTGCTCAATAAAAGAAGAGATTTTAGGAACACGATCAGCTAAAGCTCTTAAACTATCTTTTACTGGTTTCAAATTATCTATAATTCCGCGTTGGGATTTTCCTAAGGATACAAACATTGGGTCATAAATATCGGTTTCCTGAAACGCCAACATGTTGTCCTCCTGAATAAAACTCAATCGCATTAGGTTCTCTAAAAGTGCACGCATTGCTTTCAAATCTTCGCCGTCTTGTTCTTCTTGACTTGCTTCCATTTGCGCTTGCAATTGAGAAGCTGCCTCTTGCATTTTCTCACTGGCACTCTGTTGTTTTTCCTTAGCTGATTTACTGTTTTCTTTTTGAATTTCTTCTTTGGCGTTCTTCATATCTTGAGAAATTTCTTCCGCCATTTTATCCATACCCTCAAAAGACAAAGGACGTTTTAAATCCTCATTTTTCTTCAACATTTCATCTAGATCTTCCTTTATTTTATCAAACTTTTCATTCAAGTCCTGTTGTTGTTTTTCAGCATCTTCTTTATTTAATCCTTTATCTAAATCTTCCTTTAATTTATCTTGTTCTTTTGAAAGTTGGTCAAGGGATTTTTGCAAATCTTCAACACGTTCTTCAACATCCATTTTCTTCAACATTTCCATTGTTCGGTCAAGTTGACGCTCCATATCTTCAGCAGACATTTCACCCTCTTCCATTTTCTCAAGAATGTTTTTATCCTCATTATTGTTCAACATTTTCTCTAACTCTTCTAAAAGTTTTTTGAGCTCATCATCCATAATGGAGTCAAGTAGATCCTCAATCTGTTTTTGCTTTTCCAACAGCTTTTCATCCATAGGACTCAACTTAGATTTCTCTTCAAAGGAAGACTTCATTTGATCTTTAATTTGTTTGATTTTATTCTCTAAAGATTTCTGTTGTTCTTGTAAACTTTCAACTTGTTTTTGTTGTTGCCAAGTTGATTTTTTTGAATTAGCAATCTCTTTTTTAAGTCTGGCCATTTGCTCTTTGAACTCTTGACTTTCCCTAATTAGTTCTTTCAAATCTTCAGTTGCCTTATCTTTTTCATCAGAACGTTTTTCTTGAAGTTCTTCTAAAGACGGACTTACATATTGAAAGATATTTGATTTTGTAGCTTTTGGACCACGTACCCCGTCATTATCATAAACAGTGAAAAAGTAGGTAACCTTATCTTTAAGCTCAAGCCTTAATTCATCTAAATTAAACGTCATTGAGAAGGGAGATTGTTTTCCATCAATTCCAGGAACCGAAATATTCTTTGATTGTTTTTCTCCAGATTCCTTTTCTATAGAATAAGTGAAAATCAATTGAGAAAGTCCATAATCATCATTGACAGAACCTGAAAAATAAACTTTGTTTTTCGTTAAAGAATCTTCTCTCTTGTTTACAGAAATACTAGGGTACTCATCTTTGATTACATCAATATGAAAATCTAAGGAGTCCAAAGATGAGAGTTCTTGATTCTCTAAAATGAAGATGAGATTAGATGATTCTTTAAGAGTATGGGCAAAACGAAAACCTGGACTATTCGGAAATCTTAAAGAAGAATCTGGAAGAATGACAGTTAAAGATTTGGCGTTTTTTGTTAATCCGTTCCATGTTAATTTTGCACCTTCAGGTAAAATTAAATCTCCAGGATTATCAATTGTTTCCGTGTTTCGATTTAAATACTTCGGATATTCGATATCAACTTTTAAATAACCCAGAGAAGTTCGTTTTACAACATGAATAGAATGCGAATTTGATTGAGCATTCGTAGCCTTAAAATGAAAATCTACATCACTGTTCAAGTTACTAAAAGAATATGAAGCTAGATTTTTGGACTTCATATTCATTAAAAATGTTCCTTCAGAAGTTTCAAGGTAAACACGATCAGGTAAAGCTTTCCCTGGAAGAGGTTTCAAAAGAACTTTAATTTCTAACTCACTGCCTTCCTGAACGGTCAAATTTTCGTTCTGAAGTTCAAAGGTAAAGTCAGGCGCTATTTCAAATACTTGGTTGTATTTCATTAAACGTTCTGAACCTTCACTGAAAATATTAGGAACCATAATCCCAACTAAAACAAGGGTCAGTAAAATCGGAATGAAGTATTTTAAAAACCTTCTATTTGCAGAATAATCAATTGCTGAAGAAAAGGAAAATGCATTTAATTGTTTGGCATTCTGTTGAATACTTGCTTGAATTAATTCAATATTCTTTGGATTAGATGAAGAAGCATCTTGAAGTTGAAGGGTATTTAAAAGTCGGTCATTTACAGAAGGAAAAAAATCTCCAATTATTTTAGCAGCTTGATATCTATTGATTCGCTTTCCAAAAGAAAATAGTTTAGAGGCAGGGATAATAAAAAATTTAAACAAAACATATCCATTCAAACCAATAAAAGAAAACAATAAAAACCCACGGACAAAAGAATTGAATCTCCCAACAAACTCAAGACCTGTTACAATAAAAAACGTAAATAGGAAAATGATCAAAAAAAGCAATACGCCTTTAATCATTAAGTTTTTATAGTATTTACGAATAAACGCATCTACCTGATTAATTAAATCATCAAAAGTCCCCATTCTCTATGTTTATTAATACTCAGTAATAATATAAGTATAAAATTACGAATTGTATAAGTAATACCGGTACAATCAACGAATAAAAGGAAGATATGTTTTTAAACCCGCTTTGAAGAACTCATAGAATTAAATAAAATGCTTACTAAAAAACGATTTCAGATTTTAAAATATAATTGGAAAATGCGAAATAAATAAAAAATAAGCCTCTTTTTTGAGTGAAGAATGGCTAAAGGCTAAGGAATCAATTATCTTTGCA
>Ga0209075_1003529_pt1 | contig 12942 bp, 8 predicted proteins | sample Stecom2011_FD_187523 | JGI IMG/M metagenome (GOLD analysis project Ga0209075, IMG submission 187523) | Agricultural soil microbial communities from Utah to study Nitrogen management - Steer compost 2011 (SPAdes) (version 2) | ecosystem: Environmental > Terrestrial > Soil > Agricultural land... | reverse complement strand
TATACAGTTAAGAATATTTCTCGTGTAGCAGAAGGAACTGCCTTATGGGTAAAACAACAGTCTAAGGAACCGAGTATCGTAATAGGACACGATTGTCGTTTCAATGGTAGATTATTCATGGAAACGGCCATTAAGGTGTATCTAAATCATGGAATAAAAGTTTACTATGCTGATGGCTTTGTCTCTACACCAATGGTTTCAATGGGAACAAAGAGGTATGGAGCAAATATAGGAGTGGTTTTGACTGCTTCTCACAATCCACCATCATACGGAGGGTACAAATTAAAATCTAATTATGGTGGTCCACTTTTGCCAGATAAAATTCAAGAGGTTGAAGACTTAATTCCAGACCACATTGATGCATCTGTTTTAAACATCAGTTTAGAAGATGCCATTGCAGATGGACGTTTGATTCAAGTTGATTTAGAAACTCAATATATTGATGCAGTTAAAGAGAACTTTGACCTTGAAGCCATTAAGAATTCAGGATTAAATTTGGCTTTTGACGCGATGTATGGTTCAGGACAAAATGTGTTAAAACCTTTGTTTCCTAAAATGCATTATTTACACTGTGAGCATAACCCAGGATTTAAAGGTCAGGCTCCAGAACCTATCGCAAAGAACTTAAAAGAACTTGAAGCGTTCATCAAAGAAGATGGTTCTATTGATGCAGCTTTGGCAACTGACGGAGATGCAGACCGAATTGGTTTATACGGAAAGAAAGGTGAATTTATTGATTCTCACCATATTATTCTTTTGTTGATTCATTACATGGTGAAATATAAAGGAATGTCAGGAAAAGTGATTACCGCTTTTAGTTGCTCTCCGAAAATTGCTAAAATGTGTGAACACTATGGATTAGAACATAAAACGGTTCAAATTGGATTTAAGCATATTGCTGGATACATGGTTGAAGAGGATGTTTTGTTAGGAGGTGAGGAATCTGGTGGAATTGCAACTAAAGGACATATTCCAGAACGTGATGGAATTTGGATGGGAATGATCATCTGGGAGTTTATGGCGAAATCAGGTAAGTCTCTTGAATCTCTGATTGATGAGGTTTACGAAATTGTTGGTGCTTTTAAATTCGAAAGAAGTGATTTGCATATCGATGAAGCATTGAAACAAGAAATTATTACCAACTGTAAGAATAACGTTTATACTTCTTTTGGAAAATATGAGGTAGAAAAAGTAGAAACAATCGATGGGTTTAAATTTTATTTGCCCAACGAAAGCTGGGTAATGATCCGTCCTTCAGGAACTGAACCGGTTCTAAGGGTTTATGCTGAAGCCATCGACTTAGATGAGGTGAGAAGCATTTTAAAAGCGACTGAAGCGACAATTACAAAGTAAAATAATGGCTGGAAATTCGATAGGACACACTTTTAAACTGACTACTTTCGGTGAGTCTCATGGAGAGGCTATCGGTGGTGTGATTGATGGTGTTCCTTCAAATTTCGCTTTAGATTTAAGGGCTGTTCAGGTAGAACTCGACAGAAGAAGGCCCGGACAATCAGATATCGTTACCCAACGTAAAGAGTCTGACACCGTAAGGTTTTTGTCTGGAATTTTTGAGGGTAAAACAACAGGTGCGCCCATTGGCTTTGTCATAGAGAATGAAAACCAGAAATCTAAAGATTACAGTCATATTGAAAATATATACCGTCCTTCCCATGCAGATTTCACCTATGATAAAAAATACGGTCATAGAGATTATCGTGGTGGAGGGCGTTCTAGCGCTAGAGAAACAGCAAGCAGAGTTGTTGCAGGAGCAATTGCAAAACAATTCTTAAACCATCTAGGAATCAAAGTAGAGGCTTTTGTATCTCAGGTTGGTCCGATAAAACTCGAAGGTGACTTAACAAACTTACCTCTTCCTGGAAGAGAAAACTCTGTGCGTTGTCCTGACCCTTTAGTGGCTGAAAAGATGATTGATTTCATCAAAACTGTTCGTAAAGCAGGAGATACAATTGGTGGGGTGGTGTTTGCAAGAATCAATGGTGTACCTCTTGGATTAGGTGCTCCTGTTTTTGATAAGTTACATGCGGATTTAGGAAAAGCGATGCTTTCCATTAATGCCGTGAAAGGATTTGAATATGGGTCTGGATTTTCTGGTGTTGAAATGAAAGGAAGTAAGCACAATGATGTAATTCAGCCTGATGGAACAACATTAAGCAATCACAGTGGAGGAATTCAAGGGGGGATTTCAAATGGAACTCCCATATATTTCCGTGTTGCATTTAAACCAGTAGCAACGATTATGCAAGACCAATCCTCTGTGAACTCAAAAATGGAGGTAGTCAAGGTGGAAGGAAAAGGTCGTCATGACCCTTGTGTTGTTCCACGTGCTGTGCCTATCGTTGAAGCAATGGCATCTATCACTATATTGGATCACTACCTACGCAATAAAATGACACAAATCTAAAACTATGTCTGAGAAGAAGAAAAAGAAACTTGCTTTACATTGGAAGATTTTAATCGGAATGGCACTTGGTGTTGTTTTTAGTTTACTTCTTTTGAGTACTTCTTGGGGAAGTTCAATGACCACCTATTTGGTGAATGGTGAAGAGACTCCAATTAATAAAGCAGAACTTTTTGTACGCCATTGGATTAAGCCTTTTGGAAATATGTTTATCAATGCATTAAAATTAATTGCAGTGCCATTGATTTTAGGCTCCTTGATTAAGGGAGTCTCCGATTTAAAGGATATTTCGAAGTTATCCAAAATGGGACTGAGAACAATCATGACTTACCTAGCGACAACAATCATCGCTGTTTCAATAGGTTTGATTATTGTGAATATTGTTCAACCAGGAAAAACTATCAGTAGTGAAACCAGAGATGTTTTATTAGAGAATTATAGCGGTAAAGCGCAAGAGAAAATAAAATCAGCTTCTGAACAAAAAGAAAGTGGCCCACTTAGGGCATTAGAAGATTTAATTCCAGACAATATATTTGCAGCAGCTACTGACAATGGAAATATGCTTCAGGTAATCGTTTTTGCCATTTTCTTTGGAATTGGTTTGATCTTAATTTCAGATGATAAATCGGCACCGGTTAAAGCTTTTTTCGACGGGTTTAATGAAGTCATTCTTAAACTCATTGATTTAATTATGCTGGTAGCGCCCATAGGAGTTTTTGCATTAATGGCTGGACTTGTTGTAGAATCACCTAGTCAGGATTTGTTTGTTGGACTATTTTGGTATGCCATCAGTGTTGTGATTGGTTTGCTCTTGATGATTATTATCTATACTTTATTGGTTTATGTTTTTACCAGAAAAACGCCAAAATTTTTCTTGAATGGAATTTCGCCAGCACAATTGTTGGCTTTTAGTACCAGTTCTTCGGCGGCTACACTTCCTGTAACCATGGAAAGGGTGGAAGAACATCTTGGAGTTAAGGAAGAAGTCACAAGTTTTGTTTTACCCATTGGAGCAACCATAAACATGGACGGAACGAGTTTATACCAAGCTGTCGCAGCCATTTTTATTGCACAAGTTTTTGGAATGGATCTCGACCTCTATGCTCAATTGGGAATCATCGCTACAGCAACCTTGGCCAGTATCGGTTCGGCGGCTGTTCCTGGAGCAGGAATGGTGATGTTGGTCATTGTTTTGGCCCAAGCAGGAATCCCCGAAGCAGGATTGGCTTTAATTTTCGCCATTGATCGTCCTTTGGATATGCTGAGAACAACAGTTAATGTTACAGGTGATGCAGCAGTCTCTATGATTATTGCAAAATCGGTAGGTAAGCTAGGTGACCCACAGGTAAGGGATTGGGATGACCATTATGACGAAAAACCATTGGATCATGTATAACTTTAAGTTGATAGATGTTGTGATTCAGGGAGCAACCCTTTTAAGTGGATTGGTATTGTTGTTTGCTTTTGGTGCTACTGGATATTTCTTCTGGATTTCACTTTGCCTGGTGGTATGGATTCTAATCAGTTTGCTGTTGAATCTTTTATTCGCTAAACCATTATCTAATCAGAGGAAGATGGTCACATTGGTACTCTCTACATTGTTTTTCGGTTTTCTTGTTGCTTATTTATTCAATGTTTCCATTGCCCGCTTAAACTTTTACTACAAACCCCTTTCACTCGTAGTGATTATTTCCTATTTGTATTTGTCCTTTTCTGAACTCAATAAAATGAAAAGTAAAGGAGAGGTAGATTTAGATTTTTAATGGTTAAAAAAAAGTGAATACAGAGTGGTTTTTGGTGTGGGAAAATTGCCCTGTTGATAATTACCATAGAATAAACTTAAATTGTTAATAACCCCGTTGAAAAACCTTTAAATCAGCCTCATTTATCGTGCTTAATTTCGTATATTTGCTATTGTCTCAAGTTTTATCGAGACAAAGAATTACAATTTTAATTTATTTGTAAACAAATGAGTGAAACTGAAAAGAATAGAGAAGATTATTCCGCGGATAATATACAGATATTAGAAGGGCTCGAGGCTGTTAGAAAGCGTCCTGCCATGTATATTGGTGACGTAGGGAGCAAGGGATTACACCACATGGTGTATGAGGTGATTGACAACTCCATTGACGAAGCGATGGCAGGTCATTGTGACACCATTCGTGTGACCATCAATGAAGGTGATTCGATTACTGTTGAAGATAATGGACGTGGTATTCCAACGGCGATTCATACAAAAGAAAATAAATCGGCACTAGAAATCGTAATGACCGTCCTGCATGCAGGTGGTAAGTTCGATAAAGATACTTATAAAGTTTCAGGAGGACTTCACGGAGTTGGGGTTTCATGTGTGAACGCACTTTCTACTGATTTATCAGCTGTTGTTCATAGAGACGGTAAGATTTTTCAGCAAGAATATAAAATCGGTGTTCCACAATACGATGTAAAAGAAATTGGAACAACTGACAAGTCTGGTACTATTGTAACGTTTAGTCCGGATCCAACAATTTTTGACGAAGTACATTATAATTATGATACTTTAAAAGCCCGTATGAGAGAATTAGCATTCTTGAATAAAGGCTTGACTATTACTATTACTGATGAAAGAGAAGCTTCCAAAGATGAAGAGGGTAAATTTCCATCTGAAAAATTCCATTCTGAAGGAGGGTTAAGAGAATTCGTAAAGTTTCTTGATAAAAGTAGAGAAGCGCTTATCGAAGAGGTAATCTACATGGAAGGTGAAAAAGATGGTATTCCAGTCGAAGTAGCAATGATGTACAACACCTCTTATACAGAAAATATTCTTGCTTATGTAAATAATATTAACACGCATGAGGGAGGTACGCACCTTACTGGTTTCCGTCGTGGTTTAACCACTACTTTGAAGAAATATGCAGATGAATCTGGCTTATTATCTAAAGAGAAAATTGAAATCGCAGGGGATGACTTCCGTGAAGGGTTAACTGCAATTATTTCTGTGAAAGTTGCAGAACCTCAGTTCGAAGGTCAAACGAAAACAAAGTTAGGAAACAGAGAGATTCAAGCTCCAGTTTCTCAATCAGTTTCGGAAATGTTGACCAACTATCTTGAGGAACACCCAGCAGATGCCAAGAAAATCGTTGAAAAAATCATTATCGCTGCGCGTGCAAGAAACGCTGCGCGTAAGGCACGTGAGATGGTACAACGTAAGAGTGTAATGTCAGGAAGTGGTTTGCCAGGTAAGTTGGCGGACTGCTCCGAGAAAGATCCAGCGCTTTGTGAAGTGTTCCTTGTCGAGGGAGATTCGGCAGGTGGTACTGCTAAACAAGGTCGTGATAGAAATTTCCAAGCAATTATGCCTTTGCGTGGTAAGATTTTGAACGTTGAAAAAGCAATGCAACACAAAATCTTTGAAAACGAAGAGATCAAAAATATCTATACCGCACTTGGTGTAAGGGTAGGTACTGAAGAAGATGCCAAAGCATTGAATACAGAAAAATTAAGATATCATAAGATTGTGATTATGTGTGATGCCGACGTCGATGGGGCGCACATTGAAACGCTTATTTTGACTTTCTTCTTCCGTTATATGAAAGAATTGATTGATCAAGGTTATGTATATATCGCTACTCCACCGCTTTACTTATTGAAAAGAGGTGCAAAACAAGAGTATGCATGGAATGATGACCAACGTGATGTAATTATTGATAAACTTAGAGGAAATGCTCCAAGAAGTTCAGTTGGTGTTCAACGTTACAAAGGTCTTGGGGAAATGAATGCAACTCAGCTTTGGGATACTACAATGAATCCAGAGTTTAGAACGCTTCGTCAAGTGACTATCGATAACGCCGCTGAAGCAGACCAGATTTTCTCTATGTTAATGGGAGATGATGTTCCACCTCGTAGAGATTTCATCGAGAAAAATGCAAAATACGCAACAATCGATACCTAAAAAGGTGTCTTGAAATTAAAAAAGCTCAGGCCGTAAGGTCTGAGCTTTTTCTTTATATAATAAGTGAAGTTTAGAGAACTGACCAAAATGTTTTGACTGCATCGATAACTTCTTCTTCCTTTTCTAAGTGTGGTGCATGTCCACAAGATGGAATAAAATAAGGTTTTGCGTTGACTAAAAGTTCAACAATGTCATTCACTTGTGCATCTGTTCCGTATTGATCCTCGCTTCCTTGTATGATTAATGCCGGAACAGTATTCCCTTTTATGTCCTTGGAAATATCCCAATCGTGGAAGTCAGCTTGTAACCAAGTTTTGGCCCATGCAAAAAACAAACGTTCCGTTTTTGTTCCATGATAATACTCCAAACCTTTTAGCTTACCAGCATTCCAAGCGTCAATTGCAGGCTGAATCCCTGCTTTGGTTTGGGCTTCGTTGATGTAATGCGCGGCCATGGTGATGATGCCTTTTACATTGGAAGGATACTTTGAACTGTAAAGTAAAGCATTGGTGCCTCCGTCTGAATGTCCAACAATCAACAAAGGATTCGTCAGTTGTATTGCTTCAAGAAAAGCAGGTAGATATTCTAAAGCAAATTCATGAAGGTAGTTGGCGTCTCTTGTTTTTTCCTCGGCTTGACTAAATCCATATCCAGGAAATTCAATGACAATCCCGGGAAGATTTAATTCATCACAAAGATGAGTGGGGAAGTTTTGCCATTGTCCAATTGAACCTATGGCTTCATGAAGAAACAAGACTACTGGTTCTGATTTATTCTCTATTTTACCAATGATTTGATAAGCCATTTCTCCGAATGGGGTAGAAGCCCACTGATAATTCAAACTATTGAGTTGAACAGTTATGTGTCTTGCAATATGTTTTGAAGCAATAAATCCAATGGGATGAATCATATGAGGCACTTCAAAATATCTTCCGTTGGGTATTGCTTGACAAATTACACGTGTTTCGGCTTCACTTACCATTCGGTCTTTACCTCCTCTTGTAAAACGAACAGGAATGGTTATGTTTTGAACACTTTCTTTCGAAACTATTGGATTTTCACCCAATAAAGTCATGAAATCAGCAGTTTTCTCCAATAATTGAGGTAAATATTCACCATGTAACGCAACAAGATAGTTGTAAAATCCTTCCGCTTTTGATTGAAGAAAGTCAACTGTCAAGGTTGCTGTTTCTTTTTTGGCATTCTCAACGGTCCAATCCAACTTCGTACCTTGGGTTACAATTCCCTTGATGTTAGACTCGTCTATTTGTGCAGCAGCAATTGCAATATATCCACCTAAACTAAATCCATAGATATAGCTTGGACCAATTTTACTGAGAAATTTCAGAAAATCTTTGACCAAGGCATTGATTTCAAATGGCACTTTTGAGTCTTTGTAATTTCCATGATGTGGAATTTCAAAAGAGTGTACTTCATAAGTTTTCTCCAATGAAGGAACAATTGCTTCAAACTCTTTGGGGTCACCTAAAGCTCCGTGAATTAATACTAGTTTTTCCATAACTCATAAAAATAAAAAAAAGCCTCGACTTATTGTCGGGGCTTTCAATGGATTGAATAAAAGAGCATTTATTTTACTCTTTCAACATACTCTCCTTTTTCAGTATTGATTTTAATTTTCTCTCCTGTATCGATAAACAATGGGACACGAATCTCGGCACCCGTATCAATTGTCGCTGGTTTGAAAGTGTTAGTTGCAGTATCACCTTTGATACCAGGCTCAGTATAGGTCACTTCTGCCTCAATGTACATCGGTAAATCTACAAGTAATGGATTCTCTTCTTCTGCATGAAAAGTAATGTCACAAATCATTCCTTCACGTAAAAACAAAGGGTTTTCAATCTTATGTGGTGGAATTAATACTTGTTCGTAGTTTTCAGTATTCATAAAGTGATACCCTACACCTTCTTCTACATAAAGGAATTGGTATTGTCTTTTTTCAATACGAACTACATCAATTTTATGTCCAGCAGAAAATGTATGGTCTAGTGTTTTTCCAGACTCTATTTCTTTCAATTTTGTTCTTACAAAAGCAGGACCTTTTCCTGGTTTTACATGTTGAAACTCAATAATAGTGGATAGTTTTCCATTTAGATTAATACAGAGTCCGTTTCTGATATCTGATGTATTTGCCATAGTTTTATTTTATTGGTTCCCAAATATAGTAACAATACCTCAAATATCAGTTAGGAAATTTTAATTACCTGATTTTGTAGGGTTGAATCAATAAGGTACTCAATAGAACAATGGTTACTGAACTGATGGGCATCAAAATAGCGGCAAAAAGTGGAGTGACATAACCCAAAAATGCGAATGTAATTCCAAAGGTGTTGTAAGTGAGTGAAAAATACATACAAATTCGTAAAACTCGCTTAGCATGAAGTCCAAACTTAAAGAAACTCCTCAGGTTATTAATTTTATTGCTTTCAATGATGGCGTCACATTTTGGTGTAAACCTGAATTCATCTTCGGAAACACTAATGCCTAATTCCGCTTCTTCTAAAGCTTCAGAATCGTTTAAACCGTCTCCAATAAATGCAACAACATCACCTGATTCGTTGAAATTGATAATGTGATCCTTTTTATCTGTTGGGGAGAGGTCGAAATACATGTCGATGGGCTTTTCCAAATGCTCGAATAAGACTTTGTCCGTTGGCCGATCACCAGAAAGTAAGCTTACCTTATAATGTTTTTGTAGACGGTTGATTTCCTCAATAATTCCTTCTCTCAACTGAGACTGAAACCTAAAGAATCCATACGTTTTATCATTTACACTTAAGTAACTTCCACTGTCGTTGAAAATATTTGTTGCATTCGTAAATTGAGCATTTCCAACACGAATAAGATCTCCATTGAGTGTTTTGGCTTGAACACCTTGACCAGAAACTTCTTCGTAGTCTATAATGTCGTCTACTTGTTCAACAAAACTTTCCAAATACTGAGTTATGCTCTTTGAATACGGATGGGTCGATTGTCGCGTAAGTGCATAAACTTGTCCCATTAAGGTCGGCGTTAAGCTTTCTCCCTCATAATCTACACCTTCAATTCTGTCTTTGGTCAGGGTTCCTGTCTTATCAAAAACTATGTGATTCACCTGATTCATTTTTTGAATTTCGTGACTGTTTCTAAAGTAGAGTCCAGATCTCCCCAATTTTCGCAAGGCATTCCCATAAACAAATGGAAAAGAAATAGCTAAGGCACAAGGACAGGCGACTACAAGAATTGCAGTAACAATTTCTAAAATGCGGCTTGGATCAATAAAAGACCAAGTAATTGCCGCTGAAATTGAGAGAATCCCAACAATAATTAAGAAATATTTACTTAAAAGGTTTTCACGATTTTGAACAATTGACTTTGTCGTTTTCGCTGATTTGTTCCAAATACTGGCGAATTTACTCCTGCTGGTTGTACTTAAAGCTTTAACCTGAATGGCAGAACCTATGAGTTTACTTCCTGCGTAGATTTTATCTCCCGACTTTAATGTCGCTAAGGCTGCTTCTCCAGTAATAAAGCTAGTGTCGATAACAGCTTTATCGGAAATTAATTCAGCATCACAAGGAATTATTTCTTCATTGAATATTTTAAGTAAATCATCTTTTTCTATGGATTCTATCTTAACTACTTCTTCTTCCTGTGTCACTTTATTCAATCGGTGAACACCTAATGGAAAGTAAGCTTTTGGATCGTTGTCAAATGACATGTTACGATAAGTTTTCGATTGAAACCATTTCCCAATCAAAAGAAAGAACACGAATCCTGTGAAAGAATCCATATAACTAGACCCTTCTTGCATTAAAATAGAGCTTGAACTTTTGATGAAAAGTACTAAAATTCCAATGGCTACAGGAATGTCTAAGTTTAACTGACGGGTTTTTAGTGCAGTATATGCAGAAATAAAGTAAGGAGAAGCAGAGTAGAACAGGACAGGAATAGAAACCAACAAAGTAAGGTAGGCGGAAAAGTTTCTAAAATCCTCAAACATTTCATCTAGCCCTAAATATTCAGGAACGGACCATAACATCACATTTCCAAAGGCAAACCCAGCGACCCCTAATTGTAAAAGTAATTTTTTGTCGTAACTACTTGTTTTTTCTTTTCCTTTTCGAAGTTCGGGTTTATAGCCAATACTTTCCAATAATGCAGCAACTTCAGATAGTTTTCGGTCTTTTTTCACACTTAAAGTAAGCGTTCTAGCGGTAAAGTTGGATTCGCTTGAAATGATGTCTGAATTGAGTTTTTGTAAGTTTTCGAGCAAGTAAATGCAAGAACTACAATGAATTGCAGGTAAGAAAAAAGTAACAATGTATAATTCGTCATTCTGAAATTCAATAAAATCATTAAAAATTTCAGGGACATCTAAGGCAGTATATTTTGCATTTCCCTCTGAATTGGGCTTAATTCCACTTTGTTGGTTGAATTCATAGAATTGATCGAGTCCATTATCGCTTAATATTTCATAAACAGCCAAGCACCCAGTACAGCAAAAATCTTTGTCATCTTTAGAAATGGGTTTCCCAATTATCTTATCTCCACAGTGATAGCACCCCATAATTTAAACAACTTGAAATTTTATTAATTCTGTCATAAACTACAGAAAATCATTTTAAAACTATTCTCAGTTTTTCATTTGATGAACACAATTGTTGACTCAAACGGATTTGCTAAATCTACCTTGTGTCGGAATTCCATTCGCGTAGGGATCTAAAGTCATGCAAACATTTCGTGAAAATGGTTTTCCGTCCTCTGTAACAATTATTTCATTTTCATTCCATGTAATGATGCCGTCTTTTTGAAATTCATCTAAGATGTCCTTGAATTCAGCAACATGACTTTTCATCCATTCATCGTTAGCAAAGTTAGTTTTAAATTGACACATGAGTTGTGTCACATGTTCTTTTAATGTTGCGTCTGTCTCCGAATGTACATGACCTTTAAAAATAGGCAATTCATTGGCGTCAATTTTACCATGATAAGCACGGGTACTTTTTACATTTTGAGCATATCCAAAACCGTATTCTGAAATGGCAGAAGCGCCTAGTCCAATCATGCGGTCGGTGGTGTTGGTTGTATACCCCATAAAAGTTCTGTTTAATGCTCCACCCCGTAACGCTTTGGCTAACATATCCGTCGGTAAGGCAAAATGATCCATTCCTATTTCAACATAGCCCTGTGCTAATAATTGTTTCTTGGATTGATCATACAAGGCTTTTTTCTCGTCACCAGAAGGTAAATCTTCTTCAGAAAATCCACGTTGACCTGTTCCTTTTACCCATGGCACATGTGCGTATGAATACAAAGAAATGGCATCCGGCTTCAATTCTATGGTCTTGGCAATCGTATCCATCATGTCCTCCATCGTTTGCATAGGAAGTCCAAAAACTAAATCGTGACTAATAGAAGTAAAGCCTGCTTTTCTTGCATTTTCGGTAACTTCTTTCACTTTTTCAAAGGGTTGGATTCTATTAATGGCTTTTTGAACCACCGGACTGTAGGATTGTACTCCAAAACTCACCCGTCTGAATCCCAAGTCGTGTAAAGTCTTTAATTGTTCATCGCTTGTGTGATTAGGATGTCCTTCAAAACTAAACAAAGGATCTGGCCCTGTTTTTATATTAATTGCTTCGATTAATCTTTTCAATTGCGCAGCTGCAAAGAAGGTTGGTGTTCCTCCTCCCAAATGAATTTCATCCACTTGAATACTTCCACCATTGAGTTTTTCGTACATCTGCCATTCTTTAATTACGGCATCGATGTAAGGTGCTTCAACGCTATGTTGTTTGGTGATGTGCTTGTGACATCCGCAAAAAGTACATAAACTTTCGCAAAAAGGAAGGTGAACATAAACACTTGTGCTGTGGTTTTTATTTTGCTCCGCTTTTATGAATATAGGTGCAAATTCGTCTGCTGTAAACTCCATCCTGTTCCAATCTAAAATGGTTGGATAGGAGGTGTATCGAGGACTTGAAATATTATACTTGTTGATGATTTTTTCACTTAACATAACGACTTATTTTTTTACCAAATCATTCAACGTCAAGTGCGGTGAATCTCTTGGTCTTTCAAGTGCAAATATCGCCTTTTTTCAAAGAATTAAAAATGATTAAAGTCAGTTCGTGAAATAGGACTTGTCACAAAATATAATCCGAAATTTGAATTACTGTTTTGGCAACACTTCATTTAGTTTTTCTCCTCCTTTAATCCCAAAATCCAATGTGCGAATGGGGAACGGAATCATGATGTCTTCACTGTCATAAGCTTTTTTGATGGCGATTATCGCCTCACTTTGACTATTTAGGAACTCTAGCTGACTTATAAATTCTACCCAAATCATAATGGTGAAATTGATTGAACTTCCACCAAATTCTTTATAAAACAAGGATATTTCTTTATCTTTTTGAATGTTAGGAATGTTTTTTACTGCATCAATTGTAATGTCTCTTACACGTTCTAAATCTTCACCGTAGGAAACACCAACTTCTAGGTCAATACGTTTATAAACATTTTCAGAATCGTTGATCAATGGGTTTTGAAAGAGCAACTTGTTGGGGATGATGATTTCTTGGCCTTGAAA
>Ga0209075_1003528_pt1 | contig 12950 bp, 9 predicted proteins | sample Stecom2011_FD_187523 | JGI IMG/M metagenome (GOLD analysis project Ga0209075, IMG submission 187523) | Agricultural soil microbial communities from Utah to study Nitrogen management - Steer compost 2011 (SPAdes) (version 2) | ecosystem: Environmental > Terrestrial > Soil > Agricultural land... | reverse complement strand
TTTTTACTGTTGTTTTTCATAATTTTTCCTTTTAGAGTGAGGCACATCGTTAAACCACCTTCGCATGACTGCAGGTTGGCGTACCATTTTGGTACTTCGTGATGTCGTACAAATATTGAAATAAAAATCGGGGAATGCAAATGGGAGGTTATACAAAGATGGTAATATGCATGAGGTGGGTGTGTTAGCTTGAAATTTTATGGGTTTTGGAGTTTCTTTCCTTATAATAGACGGGAGTCTAAATGAAACCCATGGTCGTCAGGAAGCCCCAACTTATTGATAAAGGCATTCCAGCGCGGATCGCCCCACAAGTTTTGCATCGATGGGAAATTTAGAATTTCTAAAAGGGTGATGTCTTTGTTTTCCAGTGCCAAATCCAACCATTTGAACGCTTGTTTTTTTTCTCCTCTAAAAGCATATACTTCGGCCACATTGGGCCAAGCTTCACCGCTCCATTCGGTAAGGAATTGGTTAAGCAACCGGTCGGCTTCTTTCCGATCTTCTTGGGCATAGACCGCTTTGCACTTACCATAAAGATTCCAGAATGGATGCGCATCGTTATTTAATAATGCCAAAGCAACATCGTAATTCCCCATACTCATTTGAATGTCCGCCATATTAATTTTGGCGATGGTTCGATTTGGAAAAAACGATATGTATTTGTTCAAATAGTCTTCAGCTTCTTCATAATCACCAAACAACCAATGGTAATAACCCAGGTAAGAATAAAATTCATACTTGTTTAGCGGATCGAGTTCGACCACTTTTAAAGTCAGCTCAATGGCCAATTCCGGCTTGCCATTGTTTAAGGCGAATTTTGCTTTAATCCCGTTCAAAGCAGCGTTATTGGGCGCAAATTGACTGGTTTTTTCCGACAAGTCATTTGCGGCCTTAAAATTCCAAGACGCGTGTTCCCACAAGGCAAGCCCCGTGTAGCCCCGAATATTTTCAGGGTCTAAGGCAATGGCTTTTTTTGCAGCTGCCATGCCTTCTTTTCGTGCAGTTTCCATCGGCATAATGACAAAGGAATAACTCGCAGTATAGTATAAATAGCTCAACATCGCCCAGGCAGGTGCATAGGTACTGTCTACAGCCACAGATTCTTTTGCGAGCTGAATGGCATTAGTGGTGTTTTCGGCAGTCGATAGCAAGTCTTCCTGATGGGCTTGAAGATATAAGTTGTAGGCTTCGGTGTCGGCGGGTGTGGATGTCAAAGCTGTGTCTGAAAGTGATATTTTCAGCTGTTGCGTCACGCGGGTGGCAATCTCATCCTGGACTTTAAAAATATCCTCCATTTTGCGGTCGTAAGTTTCCGACCAGATATGCGCCTCTGTATTTACGTCGATTAATTGTGCCGTGATGCGAAATGTATTCCCAGATTTGCGAATACTCCCCTCAAGAATATGACTCACGTTGAGCTCTTTTCCTATTTGTTTGATATTGACATTCTTTCCCTTATATGAAAAGGAAGAGGTGCGGCTGATGACTTTTAATTCAGGAATTTTGACCAGTAAATTCAGGATCTCTTCACTGATGCCATCGCTGAAATATTCTTGATCTTTCTCCTGACTCATATCGGCAAAGGCCAAAACGGCAATGGATTTGTCTGTAGCAGTCTCAACGATTTCTTCCTTGATTTCAGCATTGGCGGTGCTGTAAATACTGTTTCTGACCAAAAAGCCAATAGCAATCACCAAGCCCGCAATAATGACATAGTTTAGTTTATTGCTTGTTTTTCCCGATATGGATTCCTCGGGATGAACCGATCTTGTTTTCTTCAATCCTTCGGGCGTAATTTCATAGGTCCAAGAAAATACAACCCATAACGGAAAACAAACCACCATAATTAGGATGAGATTTTTCAAATAGGTTGTGGGCAATTCAAATGTGGGAATCAAAATGGCCATCACCTGCGTCAATAACCAAGCCACCACCAAATAGGCCAAAGCAGATTTGATGACATTACGACGCTGTAATTCTTGGATGAACCATTTCAAAATGACTGATTTACAAGCTTGCAGGTATATAAATGTAGTTATTATTCTCGATGTTTTATGTTAATAAGCAAACTGAAAAACAACGGGCAAATCGGTTATCGGGAATTCTCTTTTCTTTGTAAGAAGTAGAAAACCACACCACCCAAGAAATAACAAACTACATCCCAAATATCTCCGGTGTAGCGATGGGATTGTTGGGGGAGGTAGTATTCAAAAAACACAGCATAGAATACCACCAAACTAAAGATTGTAAAAACATTTAGCCGGAGTGTGTAGTCTTTTTTAAGGAGCCAAACTCCGTGTAGACATACGGTAGCCACTAAGGGAATGGTTAGAAAGTCGTTGAGGTAGTTGAATACCCATCTTGGGGCGGCAACGGCAAAATACTTTAGCAGTTGAACACAAAAAAACACAGCTAAAGACAGAAAGATATAACCGTGTAGTATTTTTAATGGAAGTTTTCGCATCATATAAATAGCAAGGAAATTAACCAAGCTATAAAGGCACCGATGGCCATGACAATAATCCAAATGGTGCGCAAAACGTGGTAAGATGCTCGAATAAGCCAAAAACGATTGTGCTTCCAGCGGTCGCTAAACGATCTATTCTCTTGCGTAATACTTTTTTTCGAAGTGCTAAGTACTGGTTTGTCAGTAGGGTTTTCTGAAGTCAATGTCGAATCTTGCCCTTGTAACACAGTAGCTTTATCACTATTTTCAATGATTTCTTTATCCGACATAATTAGCAAAATTCAACGCGCAAGATTACAAATTTTTTGCGATGAAAAAGAACAATTCTCTGGTTTTACAGATGCGTTAACTTCAAAGTTAGGCGAATGTCGAAAATGAGTGGTAATTAATTGGCGATAGGATTTTTGGTGATATGTCTTAAAATAACCCGACTGTAAGGCAGATGGTCTTATTCTCATAACTTCCAGGCTACGGTTCGTTTAGGAGAGGTCAAAAACGTATCACATTATTTTAGAAAAAGGTTGATGTCTTTATCCGAGATCTGCCGTGAGAATAGGCGATTTACTTAGATAGGTGCTGTCGGGATAGTAGATAAACAAACATGTGCCATTTTCAATGGTGCCTACAATGGGTTTAATGAGTTCTGGCGGAACAGCAGGACAGCCGTAACTTCTTCCTAGTCGTCCGTTTCTATTAATGAAGTCTTCGGTGGCATAATCGGCACCGTGCATAATAATCTGGCGATTTCGTGCATTGTCATTGAATCCTTTTTCAATACCTTCCATAATCATGGAATATCCAACCCGAGATCCCATGTGGTTGTTTTTTGTGACATAGAACCCAAGGCTGCTTTGATGGCTGCCGTTTACGTTCGAAAAGTGTTTGGCATATTCGCCACCTGTGTTTCTCCCGTGAGCTACCAAGGTATGAAACAAAAGTTCCTGTTTTTCGAAATCAATGACATACAAGCGTTTATTCTTGCTGGTTTGCGAAAAGTCTACAATCGTTAAAATATCGGGATTCTCCAGCCGGTTTTCGGACTTGAGTTTTAGGTAACCTTTTATTGCAAGCTCAAAAACTTCAGACGACAATCCGTATTGCGATAAATTTAAGGCAGAATAAAGGTCGTCTTCCTCTTCGATTGGATCAGCCAAAATTGCTGTTAAATTTTCATTCGATATGTTTCTAAATCCAGAACCTGCCTGGTGAATTGCGGGTGCTAAAAACAGGGCGAGGTAGAAAACGTACTTCTTCATGTAGTGGGGTAATTTGGGGATTTGTATAGTGGATAACTCAATGTCAGGAGATTAATTGTATTGGTAGCGAAGTTTTTTATTGGTTTTTTAAGTGAAAGATGGTATTTGGCTGTTACTGGCGACTAATTTTTTTCACCTTCGGATTGATATAACAACAAATCGGCCAATCGGTCGTCTCGATTGTAAACATCTTTAAAGAAATAAATCTGTCCTTCTTTATCAGCCCAAGCAGTAAAATAGCCGATGTAAACAGGGATTTCTTTCTTGAGTGTATAGGTTGTTTCCCTGCCGGCATGCATGGCAGCGTCGATTTTTTCAGGCGTCCAATTTTCATCGTCTTCAAGAATCTTTACGGCTAAATCTCTAGCGTTTTGCACGCGAATACACCCGTGACTCCGTGCACGGTCATCGCGACTAAAAAGGCTTTTGGCTGGCGTATCGTGAAGGTAGATTGCTTTGGAATTGGGAAACATAAACTTGACCAATCCCAAGGAGTTGTTTCTGCCAGGACGTTGACGAACCCGTCCGTCAATCCATTCCATATTCCGCTTTTGAAGGTAGTTCTCGTCTTTTTTCATCCCTGGAATAATTTCGTTGTTGACAATGGATTGTGGAATGTTCCAATACGGACTGAAAGCGAGATAGGTCATCTTCCCATCGAAAATAACAGTTTTTGTCATCACACTTCCCACAACGACAGACGACTCAAATTCGACCTTCCCTTTGCGGTATAATCTTACTTTGTAGGCTGGAATGTTTACGAAGATAAACTCATCTGCAGTGGTAACTCCAGGTGGAACCCAGCGAGAACGTTCCATATTGACAACAATTTTCTTGATAAAGTCCTCTATGGGCGTATTCAGTACTGCGATGTGCTCCTTCGTAATAATAGAGTCGGGAATAAACCCATGATAGGTTTGAAACTTATGAATTCCAGCGAGCAATTCTTTATCGTAAATCGGGCTGTTGTTGTTTTCATCGAGCTTTCCTGTAATGTGTAAACGCGCTCGGATTTGTTGGATTACTTCAGATGAATCGTTTGGTTTGAATGACTTTTGCTTCGGGTCGACAGTGATCGATGGCCACCCACCTCGATCTTTAATCTTGCGATAGCGATTTAAAACAGCACGAAGCCTGTAATATTGATTAAACATCAGACTGTCGGTGTCTTTCCAGTTTTGATCTGCGATAACAGCATCGAGTAAGTCCGTTTCTTCAAAATCTTTTCGGGGCAACAGCCAACCTAAGTCGGTTGTAGTTTTTGAATCAATTCCCTTATACACCTCATTTACATAAAACAAGTACAAGCACGTCATCAATAATTCGGCATCGGTGTGGTTCTCGGCATCCTCGATGTTTTCTTTAAAAATGGATTCGATGTCTTCCTGATGGGGGAAGGTAGTGGAAATTCCATCTTCTTCGATATCCTTCACCCGCTGGAAGAGCGAATTGCCATACTTCATCAGTCCAGCAGTATTAAACCAAATAAAGTTGAAATCGTAGTGACGGTAGATGTTGTTCAGTTCAGATTCGTATTTCTGAAGCTTTGGATGGGTTTCGAAAAATGGAGCGATAAAGGTACTGTCTAATGCAATGGGTTTGGCATCTTCTTTTGGCTCCTCTTTTTCTTCTTCTTTTTCACTTTCTGTTGTGGTTAGCGTGCTCACTCTATTCTTACAAGACTGGAATACAAGTGCACTCATCATTAGCGTGAAAATGGATAGAAAAACTACCGTGTAAGTTTTTACGTATTTCTTCATAAGTAACCTCAGTATAGCCTCACTATTATGCCGCATTAGATTTTTATAAAATCTGTAAGTAGCTTGACAATCATCTTTGTAATCTAATCTCTATTACCTTGGGGTTGATTGTGTTTTAAGGCGACAAATTTACTTAAAACAATTCGAACCTATCTGTCTGTGTTCGAAAAACTACACCTAATGTGAGGGTGGCCTGTTAACGGTGAAATATTGAAGATGGAATTATTTCGATTGTTTTACGGATGAAGCAGCTTAAAGTTTAAGAGAGGCAAGAGGTTAAAAAGCGCTAAAGCAATAGGAATAGAACTTGTGAAATCAAGGGTACAGTAATCTAGCGAATCAGGTTGCTTTAAGATGTTGTCAAATCATAAAGTATTCATAAATTTATAGCGATTCGGCAGTACAGTTAAGGCTTGGTTCTGTTCGTTTTTATATCTTTAACCCCCTAGACATTTAATCTGATTTTTTTTTTGTTAAAAGAGCTTGTCACACAAGAAATGTACAGCATCCGATTTCTGATTATCGAAACAAAATCCTTATTCATTACAAGTATTATATTTCAACGTATCCAAGCTTTTTCGATAGGGAAACAAGAAGGTTAGTGGACAGTTAATTATTTTAAAAACAATGAAAACACGTATTATGAGAAACACAATGGTAGTATTCCTGCTTCTGGCGTATGTCTCGGTGCAGGCCCAGGAACTTAGCGGCTCGTATACCGGCATCTTGGAAGTTCAAGGGATGGAACTCGAGCTCACTTACAACCTTGCGGAAACCGCAAACGGCTACGCTGCAACCTTAGATGTTCCCGCACAAGGAGCCTCAGGAATCGAACTGGATTCTGTAGTTTTGGAAGGTGACAAAATAACCATCAAATCGGCCAAAATGCAAATGACCTATTCGGGCACCCTATCTGGGGATCGCATTGAAGGCACCTATGAACAAATGGGGCAACAATACCCTTTAAGCTTGACAAAAACAGTGAAAACATTACCAGGAAACCCAGACCTTCCTTCATCGGAAGAGGAATTGAAACAATTGGCCGCAAAGGAAACAGGAACGTATAAATATTCGGTCGAGGATTATTTCACAACTCCAGAAGCCTTCTCTTTTCAACTTTCACCCAACGGAAAATATACGTCGTATATGAAAAGAAGAGCTACGGGCGAAAGAGATTTATACCTGAAAGAAACCGATACACAAAAGGAAACCTTACTGATTAAACAAGAGGAAGACCTGATTCGCGGTTATTATTGGGCCAACGAAAATCGAATTCTCTACCTTCAAGACAAAGGGGGCGACGAGAACTACCACGTCTACGGCGTAGATATTTCTGGCGCAAATAAAAAGGAATTGACGCCTTTCGAAGGTGTGCGTGTCAATATCATCGAAACTTTAAAAGAAGATGATGACCACGTAATCATCCAGATGAACAAAGACAATCCGCAACAAGAGGAACCGTATCGACTAAATATCAATACGGGTGAAATCGAAAAGTTGTATACCGTAGATCCAGCAGATCCACCAGTGGCAGGATACCATTTTGATCGGTTTGGCAACTTGCGCGCCATTTCCCGAATTGTCGATGGGGTAAACACAGAAGTACTTTACAATGTAGACGGTAAATTTGAACAGCTTCTCGTAGCCGATTTTGGAGATTCCTTTGGGATTACCTCTTTTAATGTTAACAGCGGAAATCCAGACCACGCGTATGTGGTTTCTAATTTAGAACAGGATAAGGTTGAAATTCAATTGTACGACCTGAAAAACAACAAGAAGCTAAAAACACTTTTCAGCAACGATACGTTCGATGTTTCAGGAATGTCACTTTCCAGAAAACGCGATTACGAAATTGATTATTTCGTTTATACCGGCGAAAAAACCGAAATCGTTCCCGTTAGCGATACCTATAAGAAAATATATGCCCGACTAAAAAAGGAATTTGGAGACAAGCAGTTTTATACGGTCGACAAAACAGATGATGAAGATATTTATCTGGTAGCTGTGACCAGCGATAAAATTGTGGGAGAATATTACATCTACGACGTGGGGAAAGACACCGTAACCCAATTGTATAAATTGTTGCCTCACCTGAAGGAAAATGATATGGCAACGATGCAGCCTATCAGTTTCAAAAGTCGCGATGGGCTGACCATCCATGGTTATATCACACTCCCTACAAATTATAAAAAAGGTGACCGCGTGCCGGTTATTGTAAATCCTCATGGCGGTCCGCAAGGAATTCGCGACAGCTGGGGGTTCAATCCCGAAGCACAATTGTTCGCAAGCCGAGGCTACGCTACCTTGCACGTCAACTTTAGAATTTCTGGAGGCTATGGCAAGGAGTTTTTAAAGGCCGGATTTGGACAAATTGGCCGTAAGGCAATGGACGATGTTGAGGATGGAATCCAATATATCATCGATCAAGGCTGGGCAGATAAAGACAGAATAGCTATTTACGGAGGAAGCCACGGTGGATATGCTGTTTTAAGAGGGATGACAAAAACGCCCGATTTGTATGCTTGTGGCGTGGACTATGTTGGGGTGAGCAACCTGTTTACTTTTATGGAATCCATTCCGCCGTATTGGGAAAAATACCGCGAATTGCTCTACAAGATTTGGTATAACCCAAACATTCCCGAAGAACGCGCAATTATGGAAGAAGTCTCGCCAGCCCTTCACGTAGCGGAAATTAAAAAACCATTGTTTGTGGTGCAAGGTGCCAACGATCCACGAGTCAATATTAACGAATCAGACCAAATCGTGGAAACACTTAGAAAAAGAGGTGTCGATGTGCCTTATATGGTGAAATACGACGAAGGCCACGGATTTGGAAAAGAAGAAAACCGATTGGATTTGTACAAAGCCATGATGGGTTTCTTTGCAGAGAATTTGAAATAAGCCAATAGGCGTTATCTCATAAAACAAGAATGACCACTTCGCGTTTTCCAGTTGACGAAATTGGAAAATCCGAGGTGGTTTTTTTATGGTACATTGAAACGGGAAAATGCAACGCACTTATGAGATGCGGAATATCGATATCTTTGTGTGTATTAAAAAAGTAACGCAACCGCAGTAAACACTAAAAATTCAACAATGCCAACGTTCGCAAAACAGGTAATCGACTTTCATAAAAACATTTCTTTGACCGCTGAATTGCCTTCAAAAACCAAGGTCTTAAATCCTTATAAAGACAATGCGCTTATTCAAGACATCCTCAAACAGTTTTATTCGAAGTTCTTCGATGACCACCAACACCGAAAATTGATGGTCGGAATCAATCCTGGAAGATTGGGCGCTGGCGTTACCGGAATTCCGTTTACAGATACTAAAAGATTGTCTGAGGTATGTGGAATCGACATTGAAACTTTTGAAACCCATGAGCCCTCTTCTGTTTTTGTCTATGAATTGATCCAAGCATTTGGCGGTCCTAAGAAATTTTATCGCGAATTCTATATCAGTTCGGTCTGTCCGCTTGGGTTTGTCCGACAGAACAAAAAATCCAATTGGGTGAATTGTAATTATTACGACGATCCCGCGCTCTTCGAAGCGGTAAAACCTTTTATAATTTCCAGTCTAAAAACCCAGATCGATTTTGGAATCGACACCTCGGTATGCTATTCTTTCGGAAAGAAAAATGCTGAGTTTTTGGAGAAAATCAATTCCGAAGAAAAATTCTTTGACAAAATCATAGATCTTCCTCACCCGAGATATATTGTGCAATACAAAAACAAACAGAAAGAATCGTATATCGATCAGTATCTAAAAGTGCTCACCTGACAGCAGGAATGTGATGTTTATAATGAAGAAAGTTGAACTCCTCTGGAGTTCTAAATATAGGTTGATTCGTTTTTCCTCGAATAAAACCTTTATTTCATTTCGGTTGAATTCGAGGTTATCGATATTTAACCTCTTTGGGGTTACTGGTTGCGGATATTTTTGGTTTTTGTGGCCTGACCCCAAAGGGGTCAAACAGGGATAACCCCATACAAACGCAGTGCAGTGTGGGGTTTGAACTCCTCTGGAGTTCTAAATATAGGTTGATTCGTTTTTCCTCGAATAAAACTTTCATTTCATTTCGGTTGTATTCGAGGTTATCGATATTTAACCCCTTTGGGGTTACTGGTTGCGGATATTTTTGGTTTTTGTGGCCTGACCCCAAAGGGGTCAAACAGAGATAACCCCATACAAATGCAGTGCAGTGTGGGGTTTGAACTCCTCTGGAGTTCTAAATATAGGTTGATTCGTTTTTCCTCGAATAAAACCTTTATTTCATTTCGGTTGAATTCGAGGTTATCGATATTTAACCTCTTTGGGGTTACTGGTTGCGGATATTTTTGGTTTTTGTGGCCTGACCCCAAAGGGGTCAAACAGGGATAACCCCATACAAACGCAGTGCAGTGTGGGGTTATCATCCATCTGTCAACGAGAACCCTAGAGGGGTTCAACAGGCATACTACTTTAAATTATCTTTCCCAGTTCGACGGTAAGGTGAAGGTGATAGAACCCAATCAGCTAATTAGCTTCTTCCAAAATCAAAATTAGGATTTACTCTTCAAGAACAGACTTCTCCATATCAAATGCCAATCCGATATAGGTGTTGTTGTTAAACTCAAACTCGTCGATAATTTCCCAACCCAATTTTTTGGTATGTGCATGTAAAGAAATTGCATTCACCTTGTTTATAAACGTGATCGACAACGGATATTTTTTGAGGAATTCCAGTCGCATTTCCTCAAAAATCATATTCAATACACCTCTTCCTCGATATTCCTTGTCGATACTCACAGGGCCATATTGAAAACTGTTTTCTGTGGTGATTTCTTTTCCGTTAAAGGATAATTGTGGAAAACGGGAGACCATAACGTTGAAGATTTCCCATTTTTCAAAGTAGTTCCAACTCCCCGCAAAAGCATAGGATATGATGGTGCCGGCTTCGTTTTCTGCGACAAACAATCCGTTTTGCTTTAGTATTTCCTCGATCTGTTCCACGGTAAATGGCGTGGTCACAAAACCACTTTCCCTTTCGATTTCGGTGAGGTTCCGATATAAGTATTTCTCTTGAAGCGATAGCACTCCCGGGATGTCTTCTTTACTCCCTATTCTGGTTTTTATCATTGGGAAGGGTGTTGAATATGTCGGAAAGATAATAATTACTTATCAATGAACTAAGGATGATATGTTAATAGGAAAATGAAAAGTAGCGTTGAAATTTGTTCCAGAATTCAATCTGGTTTTAGATAAATGAGTTTTAAATTTTAACCGCTAAGGGCACAGAGTTTTACACGAAGGTCACAAAGAGACTTTGTGGTGTAAACCTATCCAACTACAACTTAAAACAGTAAGGCATTAGATTCATTAAACTGTATTATCTCTACTATGACTTTTCAAATAATCAAAACCATATTAACAGAGTGAGATAATATGTTCTCACCCTTTAATCCGTAAGTCAAAAACAAAATCTTTCACTTCTACCAGCTTAAAATCCGGTTGATCAATCATCGGATTCAAGATATAATTCCACTCCTCTGGAATGACCACCGATGGGATTTTAAGAATAGAATAATCTTGCGAGAAAAGTTCAGAACCAAATTCTTTTGTAGATAAAGGCGTCGGATTATCGCGCCAATTTCCTGGTAGTTTTTCGATATCAGGAGTATGTATCTGACGCGGATCAATTTCGAACACACAAATACTCAATGCTCTCGGGATAAAATCGATATTGACATTGACGGAATATTCCAAAATTGCCAGCGCTCGGCTTTCAGAAGTATAAATACAAGGCGTGCCTATCTTATTCCATCGGCCACCATACAGTTTGGATCCCATTCCGTTTAAATCTTCGGCATATTTTGTTTTACTAATTCGATATACCCGCATCCTTATGAATAAACGCCGTGCTCAATGCGGCCGATTAAGTTGTGAATTTCTTCGCGACCATATTGATTGTCGATAAAATCGAAGGGAGGCTTGCCGCCCAGAGCTTGATTGGGATGAGACATCCAAGCATTAAAATGTTCTTCGTTATCGAAGACTTCATAACCAAAAGAATATAAATCGGCCAACGCCACGATGCGCTCGGCGAGGCTGTCATTGAACTTTTGATCTCCTTTCTTATTGATTAAGGTTGAGCGCGTAACAGACAAAGCCTGAGCCAAGGCATCATAATCTAAAGCGGTAGTGTTCTTTAGCTGAACAAGATAGCTTTTTGTGATGCCTCTTCTGACAATGTTCATCTTTTGGATGGCTGTTAAATCTTTTAGCGGAATCGCGGCGTTCCCTTCATAATAATAGGAAGTGGGCGCTTCATTGACGAAGGAGTTTTCGATATGTTTAGAATTGGACGGCATAATAGTTTGCTTTTACACTTTCATAAGTACTAAATTACACCACTTTCTGCGATATAAAAAATATTTTACACCCTATTTATCATGGGATTTCAATGTTAGGTGCTGATTTTCAGGGATGAAATGAGTGGAGTTTTACACGAAGAAGTTCATAAGAACGATGAGTCAATCAACTAATTCAGTTATGGGTTATCAGGATTGCATATGGCCAAAAGACGTATGTTTTATCTTTTTATCAATTCAATATAAAGCGCTTCCACCTTATCTCTTGCCCAGGGAGTTCTTCTTAAAAACTTGAGACTCGATTTGATAGACGGATCGTTTTTAAAACAATTGATATTGATTTTCGCTGCCAATCCTTCCCAACCATAATGTTCGTGCAACGCGGCTACGATGGTGGCCAATTTCACCCCGTGCAGCGGATTGTTAGGTTGTTCTTTCGGTGGTTTGTTTTCTTTATCCATAATGGCAGATTTGATAATTAATGGTATTGCTTAGTTTTGTCACATCAGAAAGGTCCAGCCAACCAGAATGCCGTTACGATAGGCACAACGATCAACCCGAGATAGAAAATATATTTTCCGTGTTTTCTATCATTAGCCGAATAGGAATACACTTTTTCTCCATTCGGTAAGGTTTTTTTAGCGGTCCAAAGCGAATACCCGATGATGAGACCCAACAGACCGCCCATAAGTGAAAAGAAATACCCAGCAATAATCCAAGGTTTTTGATTTCCTTCTGGTTGCGCCAATTGATTTAAACGTTCCTTTTTTAAGGAACTCAACAAATCGTTATCGATTGGTTTTCCGCGTTCCCTGAGTATTTTTTGCGCCAGCGTATAATCGAAAGAATTCCATTCATCGGATTTGAGTAGAATTTCGTAAAGTTCTTCGTTTGTAAAATCGAATAAATAATAATCCGGATCGATTTCCTCCAGGATGTTTTCTGCGTTTTTCTCGAGAATTTTCTCGGCTTGCTCAAAGTCTGTTTGGTCTATTCTCACTTCGTATTCGTGCAATAAAGTACTTCCCGAAAAAGTAACATCCACAGGGGGCACGTTATCTCCTAAAACTGATTTAATATTATGGCTCTCCAACAATTCCTTGAGTTCGTTTGCTTG
>Ga0209075_1003527_pt1 | contig 12954 bp, 9 predicted proteins | sample Stecom2011_FD_187523 | JGI IMG/M metagenome (GOLD analysis project Ga0209075, IMG submission 187523) | Agricultural soil microbial communities from Utah to study Nitrogen management - Steer compost 2011 (SPAdes) (version 2) | ecosystem: Environmental > Terrestrial > Soil > Agricultural land... | reverse complement strand
GGCCGGTCTGAATCCACACCCGCACCAACCGCTCCGGCTCCCGCTTCAATACGGCATCCACGGCATGCCAGCCAAATACATATTCCTGTGACACTAGCGATCAATTCCTGTGCAGCTGATTACTTTCGGCTCTTGCGCTTTTTACCCGCTGCCGCCGCCGGCTTGTCCTTGGCACCCTTTCTGGAGGCTTCTCTGGCTGCCTCCGCCGCCAACTTTTCCTTGGCGCTGCCAGACTTACCTCGCTTGCCGCCTTTGCCGCTCCGGTCACCCTTATTCCGAGGTTCACGCTTGGCTATGTTGAGGGCATCCCGATCGGCGGTGCGTTTTCTCGGGGTACTGATCAACTCCAGATCAATCTTGCGATCTTCCAGACCAACCCGCACCACGCGAACCCGCACCTCATCGCCCAGACGGAAGCTCACCGCAGTTCGCTCACCGATCATGCGGTGCTTGGCCGAGTCGTGATGGAAATAGTCGCCACTGAGGGTCGATACATGCACCAGGCCCTCAATATAAATGTCCTGAAGCTCCACGAAGAAACCAAATGGCACCACGGCAGCAATCACACCGTCGTACTCTTCGCCCACGTGATCACCCAGAAACTCGCACTTGAGCCATGCCATAACATCACGAGTGGCATCATCCGCCCGCCGTTCAGTCATCGAGCAATGCTCGCCAAGCTGCTCCATCCTGGCGTAATCATAGGGATAGACCGCCAGCTCGGGGTCCGCCACCTTCGGCGACACCACATCTTTTTGCACTTCCGGATTGTGAATACGGGACTTGATCGCCCGATGCACAATCAGGTCCGGATAGCGACGGATCGGAGAGGTAAAGTGAGCATAGCTGGCAAAGCCGAGACCAAAATGGCCGCTCTCTTCAGGGCTGTATACCGCCTGACTCAATGACCGCAGCATCACCATCTGGATAACATTGGCATCTGGCCGGTCAGCGACTTCCGACAGCAACTGCTGGTAATCACCGGAGGTTGGCGCATCACCACCACCCAACTGAAGCCCCAGCTCGCTCAGGAACAACCTGAGATTACCAAGACGCTCTTCAGAGGGTCCGTTATGCACCCGATAAAGCGCAGGCACTTTCTGTTTCTTGAGGAAACGCGCTGTGGCCACGTTGGCGCACAACATACACTCCTCGACAATCTTGTGGGCATCATTGCGATGCACCGGCACGATTTCTTCAATCTTTCGATTGGCATCGAAGACCACTTTTGTCTCGGTCGTCTCGAAATCAATCGCTCCGCGCTCAGTACGGGCACGCCGCAATAACTTGTAGAGCTCGTAGAGATTGTGCAGGTGCGGCAGCAAATCCGCGTAGTGAGCACTCAGTTTGTAACCTTGCTCACTGTCCGGATGCTCCAGCATGGCGCTGACTTTGTTGTAAGTCAGCCGGGCATGACTGCGCATGACCGCCTGGTAAAAAGTGTAACCGCTGATGTTACCGGCGGCACTGATGGTCATGTCGGCCACCATGCACAAGCGGTCTACCCCGGGATTCAGGGAGCAAAGACCATTGGAAAGTTTTTCCGGCAGCATCGGTACTACGTGGTCCGGGAAGTACACCGAATTGCCGCGCTGAATCGCCTCTTCGTCCAGAGGCGAGCCCGGCCGCACATAATGAGATACGTCGGCAATGGCAACCACCAGCCGATACCCGCCACGGGGGCGTGGCTCGCAATAAATCGCGTCGTCGAAATCCCGGGCTGTCTCGTCATCGATGGTGACCAACCGCATATTACGGATATCCACCCGGTTCGCTTTGTCCTTCTCTTCCACTTCTGCCGCAATGGCTGCCGTCTGCTCGCCTACGGCTGTCGACCAACTGTGCGGAATATCATAGGCACGAATGGCCACATCGATTTCCATGCCGGGAGCCATATGCTCACCCAGGATCTCAATTACCCGACCGGTTGGCTGGGTGCGCACCGTAGGCTGGCGCAGAATCTCGGTGACCACGTACTGTCCGTGCACCGCCTTGCCTGCATGCTCGTCCGGCACCAGAATTTCGTGATTGATGCGGGCATTTTCCGGCACCACAAACGCAATGCCGCTTTCCTTAAAGAACCGCCCCACGATTTGCTCGGTACGGTGCTCGAGCACTTCTACTATTTTGCCTTCCCGACGACCGCGGTCGTCCACCTGATCCACCCGGGCAGCCACCCGGTCACCATGAAATACCTGGCGCATCTGGCGGGCACTGAGAAACAGGTCTGTGCCGCCGTCATCGGGAATCAGGAAGCCAAAACCATCCCGATGCCCCACCACCTTGCCCGTCACCAGGGCTGCCTCTTCGATAGGCAGAAACGCATCCCGGCGGTTACAAATCAGCTGCCCGTCCCGGCACATTGCGATCAGGCGACGACGCAAGGCCTCAATACCCTCCGGCGTTTCCTGCCCCAACTCCTGACACAACGTCTCGTGAGTGGCCGGAGCACCGCGATCTTTCAGGTGCTGGAGGATGAACTCCCGGCTCTGGATGGGGTTGTCGTACTTCTGGGCTTCACGATCGGCGTGAGGGTCCCGTCCTTCTTTCTTTCTGGAAACCATTCGGATCCTTGTTATTCAGGCCACAGTCAGCGCGGCAAAATTCGTTAACTGCAGAGTATAACGTTGCAAGTACAAACCTGCATAATTAGGGAGCAATTTATAGGCACAAATACAGCGAAAACTTTTTCAAAAAAACGTTTGACAGGTTCTGAGCGAATCATTAAAGTACGCGCCATCGGTTGAGAGGCAACTCTTGATCACTGGCAGAAACGCTAGGTTTTCAATAAACTAACAGCGCGACTGCAAATCACCTGCCGAGGTGGTGAAATTGGTAGACACGCTAGCTTCAGGTGCTAGTGGGGGCAACCCCGTGGAGGTTCAAGTCCTCTCCTCGGCACCATTTCCTCCCCCAGGAAATGGCAAGAACTCCCTGATATTTTCAAGATCAAGCGCCAACCCAGCTGACTGCCTGGCTATTTTCCATTGCAGCCGGAAAAGCTGGCGACAAGCACGCAGGCCCGCCGCCAGGCGATCACTCTGTGACAACAGCTGACGACAAGCCTTCCAGCAGATACTGAGAGAGGGTCTGATAGTCGTAATCCACTCGAGCAAACGCATTTCTCGGCGCATCCAGAAATGGACGTCCGCATGCGGTGATGCCACCGAGATCTTCCAGATAGGCCGACTGAATAAGGTTGGCAGTCACCGAATCCAGACCTTCGGCGTTCAGTCTCGGATAATAAAGCTGCCACTGGAAGGCTCCTGTTGCCGAATCCACGTTCGCAAGGCCGGCGACAGCTGAATCCTGCAAGGGGTACTTAAGCAACCGCTCAACCGCAAGCCCCTGATAATCGCGAATGTCGTATTCGTAAGCGCCAACCACGCCAGAAAGCTCAAGATCGAACAAACGGGTTACATACTGAACCGTCAGATCCAGCGGGTCAGGGTCCGTGCCGGTAGGGTCATCAGGCTCGCAAGCCGTTCCTGAAGCCAGGAACGCAAGTTCAACATCCACCGTTCCGTCAGCCTCTATCCGGTAACCATTCACCTCGCTCCCTTCCAGCACTTCCGCCGGCGAATGTGCTGGCAACGGGCTGAGGGTTCTGTCGGGCAGACCGGCAATGCGTTCAACCACCGTACTACCATCACTCCACGACCAGGTAATCTCAGCCGTGCCGTCCAGTTCCGAACTCTCAGGCGCTACACCCCGGGTTTGCTGATGGCAAAAAGTAACCGTATCAAAATGTGCCTGTCTGTTTTTCCAGTCAAAGACAATTCGCTCGTGGGTACCGCCTTCGTCATACAGGCCCTTACTCAGCTCGGAAAGAGACGCCGATGGGAGCCACTGGGTTTTCAGCTGTGTCATGTAGCCGTCAACCTGAACCAGCCGGGCCATCTCTTTCAGCGAGGGATCCATACAGCCCTGGCTGGAAACGGACAGCAGTTGGCCATCTTCCGTGTAATCAAAGAAAAGTTCGGCCGACACCATTAGGTCACCAGCCGGCAACGACTCACTTCGCTCGGAATCCGCCGACACCGCCTGGCGGGTCAAAAGTATCGGGTTGTTCAACTCGACTGGAACAACGGGCAGGTCAAGTGCGTCCGTATCGACATTGCTATAGTCCCCGGCGGACACTTTCTCGTCGACCCGCGCGATAACCTCTGGAGAATTCTGCACCAGGGAGTAACCCAGCAATTGCACAGCATCTCTCGACAGAAAGCGTTCGGTACCGTCACTGTCAGGTAACGCAAGCTGGGTGTTGTATTCCTCCGGGATCTGGCTTGCCATGAACCGCGCCAGGGCTCGGGCATAGGCGTGGGCCTGGTCGTCTTCGGCCAGAACATAGTCCTGCAACAGGTTCAGGCCATTCAGGTCCGCGTAGTCTTCCGGAACCACTCTGTCGGGGTCGAGACTGTTGAGCGTTGCCACTTCAGCCCGGAATCTCGCCAGCGTGGTAAGGGGTGTCACGTTCCGGACGCCAGGGCTCGCCGACATCAGGTAGGCCCGGGCAACCGGCACTTCGCCGCTGCGGGTCTCCTCCAGGGTTTTACCGGGCATCGCCAGGGCATACAGGGGGTAAGCTCGGGGGTCCAGATCCGCCCCCGCCTGCACGTCGACCTGAAGCTCACTGATATCCAGCTCAAATCGGCCACCGGCTCCCGTGAGCATCGTCGGTTCGCCATTTTCAAGCCGGTGGATGCTGCCGTTTGCCAGCGTCAGCTCGAGAGGGCCTGGGGTGTACTTGCCGTCGTCATCCAGATCCAGCCACACCCTGGCATTTCTCAGGTAACCATCGATTACCCGCCCTTGATAGGGTGCAGGTTCACTGTAGTTGACGCCGTCGAAGTCACGGCCATCAACCGGCAGCTGGTCCGACTCTTCGCCACAACCGGCGATCGCAAGTGTTAACAGGGGAACGGAAAGACTGATCAGGCGTTTCATCGCGGCAACCATTTATCCTTGTTAGAAGGTTGTGCCGCTACTGTAGGGAATACGGGGGCCAGAGACCTTGACAGGCTTGGCAAATTGTAAAGTTTGGTAAACAACAGGCCCCGAAATCCATCGGGACCTGTTGTTTCCGGTCAATCAGAACGACCGGGCCACAATCTCCTTCATGATCTCGTTAGTACCGGCATAGATGCGCTGCACCCTGGAATCGGCCCAGGCCCGGGCAATGGGGTATTCCCACATGTAGCCATATCCGCCGTGCAACTGCACACACTCGTCCATCACCCGGCATTGCAGGTCGGTGGTGTGCTGCTTGAGCATCGCCGCGGTGGGAATATCGAGCTTTTTGTCGAGATGCAGTTCCAGGCAACGGTCGGTAAACACCCTTGCGGCGGTGATCTCCGATTTCATTTCCGCCATCTTGAATCGGGTATTCTGGAAGGCAATCACCGGCTTGCCAAAGGCATTGCGCTCTTTTACATAGTCCAACGTCCACTGCCAGGCTGCTTCGGCGGCCGCGACAGCCCCCAGAGCGACCTGCAAGCGTTCTGCCGCCAACTCCTGCATGAGCTGGAAAAAGCCCTGCCCTTCACCCGCGCCAATCAAGTTGCCGGCGGGTACTTTGACATCCTGGAAAAACAGCTCAGAGGTATCCTGGGCCTTCATCCCCACTTTGTTGAGGTTTTTGCCCTTCTCGAAGCCCTCCAGGGCCGTCTCAACCACCAGCAGGCTGATCCCCTTGGCACCTTCCTTCGGATCCGTTTTGGCCACCACAATGACCACGTCGGCCAGCTGGCCGTTGGTAATAAAGGTTTTAGAGCCATTCAAAACGTAGTGATCACCGTTTCTGATGGCTGTAGTTTTCACGCCCTGCAGATCAGAACCCGCGCCCGGCTCGGTCATGGCGATCGCGCCGATCATTTCGCCCCGTGCCAATTTGGGGAGGTAGTGCTGCTTCAGCTCATCGGAGCCATAATTCAAGATGTAAGGTGCCACGATGTCGGAATGCAATCCCCACCCGATGCCGCTCAACCCCGCCCTCGCGACTTCTTCAATCAACACCGCACTGTAACGGAAGTCTGCACCCACACCGCCAAACTCCTCCGGCAGGCAGGGGCAGAGGAAACCCAGTTCACCGGCTTTGTGCCAGAGCTCCCGGCTTACCTGACCATCCTTCTCCCATTGTTCGTGATAAGGAACGGCTTCCTGTTCGAGAAATTTACGAACGGAATCCCGGAAGCCTTCAAGATCGGCGTCGAAAAGAGTACGTGGAATCATGCTGAACCTCGGTAAACGGGTTGGTTTGTCGTTGTGTTCAGCAAGTCTGTGGCGAGGCGGGTTTTCGCTCAATGGTGAAAACCATCAATCGCCATGGCCAAAACCATCGCCCGCAAGACACGGGCTCAGCTTTATTTCTCGCCCCAGCGGGGCACCAGAGTTTGGGGCAGATCCAGATGGTCGAGAATGCGGGCCACCATAAAGTCCACCAGGTCATTCAGGGACTGCGGGTTATGATAGAACCCGGGGCTGGCAGGCATGATGACCGCGCCCATGCGGGTCAGCCGGAGCATGTTTTCCAGGTGCACTTCCGAATAGGGCGTTTCCCGCAGCACCAGAATCAGCTTCCGACGTTCCTTCAGGGCCACATCACCGGCCCGCTCGATCAGGTTGTTGCTGGCACCCGTGGCAAGCGCCGACAGAGTGCCGGTACTGCAGGGGCAGATCACCAGCGGGGCTTTTTCCCCGGAGCCGGACGCCGGAGGCGAAAACCAGTCTTCCCGACCAAATACCTGAATCTGGCCGCTCTGGGCATCGGTGTATTCGGTGAATGCTTCCGCCATGGCGGGCGGCGAACCTGGCAGGCGGAAATCGGTTTCTGTAGCCATCACCACCTGGGCAGCCTTGCTGATCATCACGTTAACCCGGCAGCGATGCGCCACCAGACACTGCATCAGTCGCAAAGCATACTGGACGCCCGAAGCGCCGGTGATGGCAAGATTGATGACGGGTGATGATTCAGCCACGCAGTTTCTCCAGTTCGGCAACCAGTTTGCGGTGAATGCCACCAAAACCGCCGTTACTCATGATCACAATATGGCAGGTCTCCGACAGCTGTTCCACCGCCCGGGCAATCAGGGCCTCCACCGTTTCTTCAACGGCATGGTGGTCCAGCCCGCCGTGCTCGGCACGCCAGCTGTCGACCAGTTCCGGCAACCAGCTCATATCACTGAGATTGCCCCAAAGTACACGGTCTGCCGCCGCCGTGCTGGGAATCAGAGTCTGCTGGTGCACGCCCTGTTTCATGGTATTGGAGCGGGGCTCGATGATGGCCAGGATCGGCTCATCCCCTACCCGGTTGCGCAACCCCTCCAGGGTCGAAGCAATCGCTGTGGGGTGGTGGGCAAAGTCATCATAGACCGTGATGCCACCCACCTCACCAACCAGCTCCATGCGCCTTTTGACCCCGGAAAACCGACACAGAGCCGCTACCGCGTGGTCCGGCGTGACCCCCACATGGCGGGCCGCGGCTATGGCAGACAACGCATTGCGCACGTTGTGCAGGCCGGTCAGATTCCACTTCAGCATAGCCACCGGCTGTTCGTGGTGGATCACCATAAACCGGCTGCCGTCTTCGGACATCAACTCTGCCCGCCAATCTGCGGTTCTGGCAATTTCACTGCCGATGGCAGTGTCCTGAACCGGGCTCCAGCAGCCCATGTGCAGCGCATTATCCAGGTGCGTGTCTACAGCAGGCCGGATAATCAGGCCCTGCGACGGTACAGTACGCACCAGATGGTGAAACTGGCGCTCAATGGCTTCCACATTCTCGAAAATATCGGCGTGGTCGTACTCCAGGTTATTCAGAATCAGCGTGTTCGGACGATAATGAATGAACTTGGAGCGCTTATCGAAAAAAGCACTGTCGTATTCATCAGCTTCGATCACAAAGAAATCACTGCTGCCCAGACGTGCCGACACCGGAAAATCCTGGGGCACGCCACCCACCAGGTAGCCGGCATCGAAACCGGCCTGATCCAGAATCCACAACAGCATGGCAGTGGTGGTGGTTTTACCGTGGGTACCGGCCACCGCCATCACCCAGCGATGGCGCAACACTTCCCGGGCCAGCCATTCCGGGCCAGACATGTAATCGATGCGGCGGTTCAGTACGGCTTCGACTTCGACGTTGCCTCGCGACATCGCATTACCGATCAGCACAAGATCTGGCTTCGGCTCCAGGTTTTCCGGCCGATAGCCTTCCATCAGCGCAATACCCTGGGCTTCCAGCTGTGTGCTCATGGGCGGGTATACCCCTTGGTCGGAACCGGTCACCGTGTGACCGAGTTCCCGGGCAATCACGGCCAGACTGCCCATGAACGTGCCACAGATGCCCAGAATATGTATATGCATTAGGGTATTGCCTCCGATTTGAAACCTGCCAAGCCTCTATCATACTTTCTGCGGGGTCAAGAGCCGGTATGTGCTCATGAAAAACCTCCGTGTTTGGCGTATCATCTGCGCCATCATTGAACCAGCAGGAGGCTTTAGCCCGAGATGGCTATCAAGAACGCGTTTTATGCCCAATCCGGCGGGGTTACCGCCGTTATCAATGCCAGTGCCTGTGGCGTTATTCAGACTGCGCGCAAATACCCGGGCCAGATCGGTACGGTGTATGCCGGCCGCAACGGGATCATTGGTGCCCTGAAAGAAGAACTGATCGACACCAGCCTGGAATCCGATGACGCCATTCAGGCGTTGATCCACACGCCAGGCGGCGCTTTCGGCTCCTGCCGTTACAAGCTGAAGAACTTTTCCGAGAACCAGCGCGAATACGAGCGGCTGATCGAAGTCTTCCGCGCCCACAACATCGGATACTTCTTCTACAACGGCGGAGGTGATTCCCAGGATACCGCCTACAAGGTGTCCCAGCTGGCCGATAAGATGGGTTACCCAATCACCTGCATCGGTGTGCCCAAAACCGTCGACAACGACCTGCCATTCACCGACTGCTGCCCGGGTTTTGGCTCCGTCGCCAAATACATCGCCACTTCCACCCTGGAAGCCAGTCTCGACATCAAGTCCATGTGTGAAACGTCCACCAAGGTCTTCATTCTGGAAGTCATGGGCCGTCACGCAGGCTGGATTGCCGCCTCCGGTGGCCTGGCTGGCCAGGGGGAAGGCGAGCCACCTCACATCATTCTGTTCCCGGAAGTCCCGTTCAATCGGGAGAAGTTCCTGGAGCGGGTAGATCAGTGTGTTAGGGATTACGGCTACTGCGTCGTGGTGGCCTCAGAAGGTGCCCAGTATGAAGACGGCCGCTTTGTCGCGGACGCTGGCGCCAAAGATGCGTTCGGCCACACCCAGCTGGGCGGTGTTGCGCCGGCCCTGGCCAACATGGTCAAACAGGCACTGGGCCACAAGTACCACTGGGCCGTTGCCGACTACCTGCAGCGGGCTGCCCGTCACATTGCATCAGCCACGGACGTCGAGCAAGCCTACATGGTCGGCAAGGCAGCGGTAGAAATGGCACTGGCCGGCAAGCAGGCGCTGATGCCGACTATCGTGCGGGAGCAGGCCAAGCCCTACCGCTGGTCAATTGGCGAAGCCAACCTGAGTGAAGTGGCCAACCAGGAAAAGAAGATGCCCATCCATTACATTACAGATGATGGCTTTGGCATCACCCAGGATTGCCGGAACTACCTGCAGCCCCTGATCGAGGGCGAGAATTTCCCGCCTTTCGAAAACGGTCTACCCAAGGTGGCCAAGCTGAAGAACCAACTGGTAGAGAAAAAGCTGAAAGCAGAATTCACCCTCTGATCAGCTGCGCGTTAAACGAAAAAAGCCCGGTCACGTGCGTGACCGGGCTTTTTTGTCCCTGAAAAACGTCTTCAGCGAGCAACTTCTGCCTGGTGTTGACGCACATAAGCAGAAAAATCATCAAACCCGCCGACGTAGTCCGTACCCACAAGAATCTGGGGCACCGTGTGAACGGGACGGCCAATACGGTCGGCAACGTCCTGCTTGGTCAGGCCCTGCTCAACCATGTCAATCCAGGTGTAAGGAATGTCTCTGGATTCGCACAGGTCCCTTGCCCGAACACAAAAACCACAGCTTGTACGGCCATAAATCGTGACCTGTTCCATAAAAACCTCCTGGCGTCAGGGGCACGCCCCCGGCGATGAATGTGTGGGTGTATAAACTGCCCCTATGATGACATGGAGCCCAACAATTGAAAATTGATGCTACCCATGGCTGTTATAGTAAGTACCGATACTGAGGCGCTCCCCCGGTCGCCACTACCGTCAGGTTTTCAACCGGCCCAACTCCTGGTCCAGCACCTGCACCTGGCCATCCAACGCCTCGCCACTCTGGCGAACTCGCTGAGCAAGTTCCCGTAAATCGGTGGCGGCGTCACCAATCTGAGTCAGACTGCGATTGATTTCTTCACTCACAGAGCTCTGCTCTTCTGCAGCAGTCGCAACCTGCGTGACATGCTCGACTATCGTACCAATCCGCTCGACAACGGTGGCCAGCGAATGGTCGGCCTCCCGGGTGCCATCCACAGCACTGGTGGCACGGTCAACACCACTCTGAATCACCGTAACGGCACCTGTCACATCACCTTTCAAGCGATCAATCATGCCACTGATCTCATCCGTCGACTCGCGGGTTTTGGAAGCCAGCGTTCTGACTTCGTCCGCCACCACGGCGAAACCTCGCCCCTGCTCGCCGGCACGGGCGGCCTCTATAGCCGCGTTCAGAGCAAGCAGGTTAGTTTGCTCGGCAATGCCCCGAATGACTTCGATGATCCGATTGATCTCTTCACTGCGCTGCGCCACGTGACCAATCGCCGAGCTGGCCTGATCCATATCACCGGCAAGCGCGTCCACCCCCTTGAGAGCCGCGCCCAGGGTATCCTGGGTAAACCTGATCCCGTCCCGGGCAGCACGCGCGTTTTCGGCAGCCTCACCGGCAAATCCCGCGACTTCGCCGGCGGCAGCCGACATTTCATTCATCGCCGTCACAACACTGTCAATATCCTGGTGCTGACGGGCGGTCTGATCGTCTGTGTCGCGGGCAATGGCGCCCACATCCACCGCCTGGCCCCGTACCTGAACATTGACCTCTTTCAGGTCGTTGATCATTTCCCGCAAGCGGGCAAGAAACGCGTTGAAGCCACCCGCAAGATCAATCAGCTCTGCATGGGTATCAATGTCCAGCTCACGGGTGAGATCTCCCTCGGCACTGGCCAAATTCCGCATTCGATTCCGAATCTCGTCCAGCGGTCGGGTTACCGAACGCACCAGCAACACCAGCAGGGCAATCGCAATTACCACCACTACCACGCCAACCATGGTTTGCCGTGCCGCAGTGTCGGCAACTTCTGCCGCCAGCAAATCGGTGATCTGTTGCACGCTGGCCAGGGCAACATCACGGGGTAACTCAATCAGTAACGACCACTCACTGCCGGGCAACTCGATCTGAACCGGATAAGCGACGGCCAGTGTTTCACCGTCATCGTAGCTTCCGCCCTGCCGGTGCAGCCCGGCAAAGCTGGAGGCCAACTCCGGCAGAGCTTCCCGAAGCGGACGCCCGAGATGATCCTGATAATGACTGGAGGCGGCGATCAGCCCCCCCTGGCTCAGCAACGTTACCCGAGACTCACCGCTGAACAGCGCCTTACTGACGTTGGCAATGGTGGTTTGAAGCGTCGACAGGTTAATGTCGACAGCTGCAACACCTGCGAACTGTCCGTTGTTTAATATAGGCACGACCAGACTGGTCATCAGCTCTGAATAACCTTCCTCGATCTCGTAGTCATAAGGCTCCATCAGGCAGGGCTTTAGTGAATCCATCGAACACAAATACCACTCAGCCTCCCGTATGCCGAACTCATTGCGGTTTTGCAGGTATTTGGTGGCCGGGTCTTCTGTGCGACTGAACTGGACGTTTCCTTGCGGGTCCCGGTAATAGTAGATCTCAAGGGTACCTTGATCACTACTGTGTTCTTCGACCCCGCCCGTGAAATAGATGTCCTGGCCATCATAGGCGTCGGCTTCAAACTGGGCGTAAATCGAGCTGAGATGCGCCTGCTCTCCTAAAATCGTACCAATGGTTTCCTGCAGATCCCGTCGGCTGATGCGCCCGGAACTGTCCGCCTCGATGTTCCGGCTGATCAGGCTGCGCACTACTTCCGGTGTCTGATAGGCGGCATCGAACTGACCGCTCACCAATTCCCCGTATTGCCCGGCGGTTGCAGTCAACTGGTCCATCACAATACCCTGAACGGTAGTGCGGGTTTCATTGGTGAGCCGTTGCTCCATGGAACCCAGAGACATCTGCGCGGTCAGGACAATACTTACGCCCATCAGCAGCAAAAGTGTGATAACCAGACCGTAGAGTTTGAAGCGAAGCGAAAGGTGTTTCATAAACAGCGAAACCTTTTTGAGTTAGCCCTGACTGACATACTAGAGCATGGAGGCGTCCTTGGCGTATCTGACCCTGTTTTTGACATCGTTTGCTGCTGCCACCCTGTTACCGGCCTATTCGGAGATACTGTTAGGCACACTGGTCAGTCAGGGACTGCCGTTATTCTGGCTATGGCTCTGGGCAACGCTTGGCAATACGCTCGGGTCAGTCGTTAACGGGGTTATCGGCAGGCAGGTGGATCGCTTTAAGCATAAACGCTGGTTTCCGATCAGCGAAATACAGCTGCACAAGGCCCGCAACCGGTTCAACCGTTACGGCCAGTGGTCACTACTGCTTGGCTGGCTCCCCCTGGGGGGCGATGCGCTCACGCTGGTTGGCGGCATCATGCGGGTGCCCTGGCTCAACTTTGTCGTCCTGGTCGGCATTGGCAAAGGACTGCGTTATGCCTTTGTTATCTGGGTGGTACAGCAGGCCTCGGGCTAGCGATTTCCGTACAGATACTTCCTGAGCAGGTCTTCGCCGTTAAATTCCGCATGTAACACCGCGATGAACGTGTACACCCCGATCAGC